>Ga0207657_10000005_pt1 | contig 213481 bp, 201 predicted proteins | sample KBSC33metaG_FD_184316 | JGI IMG/M metagenome (GOLD analysis project Ga0207657, IMG submission 184316) | Corn rhizosphere microbial communities from Kellogg Biological Station, Michigan, USA - KBS C3-3 metaG (SPAdes) (version 2) | ecosystem: Host-associated > Plants > Roots > Rhizosphere >...
CAGCACTACGTGCACTTCTTCACCGACGCCTACTACCTGGGCGTGCTGGGCGACACGCTCTGGCTCGGCCTGCTCACCACCGTGGCCTCGCTGCTGCTCGGCTACCCGCTGGCCTACCACCTGGCGCTGACCCGCTCGCGCTGGAAGCCGCTCCTGATCGTGTTCATCCTGTCTCCCCTGCTGGTGGGCATCGTGATCCGCTGCTACGGCTGGATGATCCTCCTCGCCGATCGCGGGCTGATCAACGAGAGCCTGGTGCGGGCGGGATGGCTCGCCAAGCCCCTGCCCCTCATGTACAACAAGTTCGGGGTCACGCTGGCGCTGGTGCACGTGTTCCTGCCGTTCATGGTGCTGTCGCTCACCGGGGTGCTCAAGCGCATCGAGCCCCAGCTGCTCGAGGCCTCCCAGACCCTCGGGGCCTCGCCGCGGCGGGCGTTCTTCGAGGTGACCCTGCCGCTGTCGCTGCCCGGCATCCTGGCCGGGTCGCTCCTGGTGTTCTCGCTCGCGATCAGCTCCTTCGTGGTGCCGATCCTGGTGGGCGGCTTCAAGGTGCACGTGCTGCCGATGGTGGTGTACGACCAGGTGCTCTCGGTGTTCGACTGGCCCTTCGGGGCCGCCAACGCCTTCGTGCTGCTGGTGATCTCGGTGGCCCTCATCGGGGTCTACATCAAGGTCACCGAGCGGGCGCTGCGGGGCATCGTATGATCCTCAGGACCGTGGTCGGCCTGATCTACGCCTTCCTGCTGCTGCCGATGGTCATCGTGGTCCTGGCCGCCTTCAACGCGGGCAACTACTTCACGTTCCCGCCCCAGGGCTTCTCGCTCAAATGGTTCGCCAACTTCTTCGCCCGGCGCGAGTTCATGCAGGCCCTCCGCCTCTCCACCGAGCTGGCCGCCTGGACCGCGCTGGCCTCCACCGTGATCGGCACCGCGGCGGCCATCCCGCTGGTACGGGGCCGCTTCCGCGGGCGCGACCTGCTGAACGCCCTCGTCACCTCGCCGCTCCTGCTGCCCCAGATCCTCACCGGCGTGGCGCTGCTGCAGTTCTACACCCTCTTCAAGATGCAGGCCTCCTACGCCGCGCTCCTGATCGGCCACATCGTGGTCACCACGCCCTACGTGATCCGCACCGTCACCGCCACCCTCACCCACTTCGACCTCGCCCTGGAGGAGGCCGCGCAGAGCCTCGGCGCGCATCCGGTGCGCGCGTTCTTCGAGGTGACGCTGGGGGTGATCAAGCCCGGCGTAGTGGCGGGCGCGATCTTCGCCTTCGCGATCTCGTTCGACAACTTCACCCTGTCGCTCTTCCTGACCAGCTCGAAGCTGACCCCGCTCCCGATCGAGCTCTTCGCCTATCTCAAATACTCCTTCGACCCCACCGCGGCCGCGGTGTCCGCCTTCGCCATCGGGGTGGCCCTGGTGCTCGTCCTGGGCATCGCGCGCTTCATGGGGCTCGAGGAGTTCACCGGCTTCTGAGACGAGAGACCTGATGAGACCGGTCACCGCGGACGAGATCGAGAGCCTGGCCATCGGAGCCTGGATCCTGGGCACCGGGGGCGGCGGCAGCCCCTACCTGGCGCTGCTCAACATGCGCCAGGCCTACCGCAAGGGCGTGGTGTGCCAGCTGATGGACGCCTCGGAGCTGGCCGACGACGATCTGGTCGCGGTGGTCTCCAACATGGGCGCCCCCCTGGTCGGTCAGGAGCGCCTCACCGATCCCAAGACGATGGCCCTGGCCGTCACCATGATGGAGGAGTACCTGGGCCGAAAGTTCCGCGCCCTGATGTCGCTCGAGATCGGCGGGGGCAACTCGATCCAGCCCTTCATGGGCGCCGCGGTCCTCGACCTGCCGGTGATCGACGGCGACTGCATGGGCCGCGCCTTCCCCGAGGCCCAGATGACGAGCTTCGCCATCCACGACCTCCGCATGTACCCGCTCACGCTCGCGGACGTGCGGGACAACGCGGTGGTGGTGGCGCGCGCCGCCTCCTGGAAGTGGATGGAGCGCATCAGCCGCAAGGCGTGCGTGGAGGTGGGCTCGATCGCCTCCACGTGCAAGGCCCCGCGCACCGGCAAGGAGATCAAGGAGTGCGCGATCCTCGGCTCCACCACCAAGGCCATCGGCATCGGCCGGGCGGTGCAGGCCGCGCGCCGGGCCCACCGCGACCCGATCGACGCGGTGCTGGAGGTCACGGGGGGCATCAAGCTCTTCGCGGGGAAGATCCACGACATCGCCCGGCGCACCACCGAGGGCTTCCTGCGAGGCACCGCGGCCATCGAGGGTCTCGACGACTTCCGCGGCCACACCTTCCGCCTCGCGTTCCAGAACGAGTTCGCGGTCGGCTGGCTCGACGACGTGCCGCGGGTGATGACCCCGGACCTGATCTGCGTGGTCGACACGGTGGCGGGCGACGCCATCGGCACCGAGACCCTGCGCTACGGCCAGCGGGTCACGGTGCTGGCCCTGCCCGCCCCGCCGATTCTCTTGACCCCCAAGGGCATCGAGCACGTGGGCCCGCGGGCCTTCGGCTACGACCTCGAGTTCCGCTCGGTGTTCGCATGAGACGGCGCATCGGCATCGACGTGGGCGGCACCAACACCGACGCGGTGTTGCTGGAGGACGACGGCGTCGCGGCCGCGGTCAAGACGCCCACCACCTCCGACGTGACCACCGGGATCACGAAGGCCCTCGCCGCGCTCGTGGCCCAGGCCCCCGGGGCCCGGACCGCCCAGGCGGTGATGATCGGCACGACCCACTTCACCAACGCGGTCGTGCAGCGGCGCGACCTCGGCCGCGTGGCCGCGGTGCGGATCGGCCTGCCCTCCGGCGCCTCGCTGCCGCCGTTCGTGGACTGGCCGGAGGACCTGGCCGAGCTGGTGCGCGCGGAGGTGGTCACGCTGGAGGGCGGCCACGAGTTCGACGGCCGGCCGCTGGTGCCCTTCGACGCTCGTGGCATGCGGGCCGCGGCGCGGCGCATCCGCGAGGCCGGCATCACCTCGGTGGCGGTGGCCGCGGTGTTCTCCCCGCTCAACGCGGCCGGGGAGGAGGAGGCGGCCGCGATCCTCGCCGAGGAGTACCCCGGGGTGGCGGTCACCCAGTCGCACCGGCTCGGGCGCATCGGCCTGCTGGAGCGGGAGAACGCGGCGCTGCTCAACGCGTGCCTGATCGAGCTGGCCCGGAAGACCACGCGCGCGTTCACGGAGGCTCTGCGCGCCAGCGGCATCGCGGCGCCGCTCTACCTCACCCAGAACGACGGCACCGTGATGCTCGCCGAGGTCGCGGAGGCCTACCCGGTCTACTCGTTCGCCTCCGGGCCGACCAACTCCATGCGGGGCGCCGCGTTCCTGTCCAAGCGCGACGAGGCCCTGGTGGTCGACGTGGGCGGCACCACCACCGACATCGGCAGCCTGCGCCACGGCTTCCCGCGCGAGGCCAACAGCGTGGTGGAGATCGGCGGCGTGCGCACGCTCTTCCGCATGCCGGATCTCCTGTCGCTCGGGCTCGGCGGCGGCACCCGCGTGGCGCGCGAGCCGCTGGCCATCGGGCCGACCAGCGTGGGCTACCGCCTCACCGAGCAGGCGCTGGTGTTCGGCGGCGACGTGCTCACCGTGACCGACGTGGCGGTGGCCGCCGGCCTCATCGACCTGGGCGACCGGGCGCGCGTCGCCTCGCTGCCCGCGGCGCTGGTGGACGCGGCGCTCGTCCGCATCCGGGGCATGATCGAGGAGGGCGTGGACCGGATGAAGACCGACGCCGGCCTGGTCCCGCTGATCGCGGTGGGCGGCGGCTCCTTCCTGGTGCCGGCGCGCCTGGCCGGAGTCTCCGAGGTGCTGAACGTGCCGCACCAGGCGGTGGCCAACGCGGTGGGCGCCGCGATCGCGCAGGTGAGCGGCGAGGTGGACCAGATCTTCCAGGACCTGACGCGGGAGGAGGCCATCGCGCGCGCGCGGCGCGCCGCGGAGGACAAGGCGGTGGCCGCCGGCGCGGACCGCGCCACCATCAACGTGGTCGAGGTGGAGGACCTGCCGCTCGCCTACCTGCCCGGCAACTCGCTCCGGACCCGGGTGCGAGTGGTCGGCGACATCGCAGAGTAGGCCGCCGCGCGGAGTGGCGCCGGTCCGCGGGCCGCTCCGGGATCAGGGCATCACGAGAGCACGCCGGCCGAGGATGGCGTCGAGTCGCGCCGGCCGCTCCGCGCCCGGCTCGCGCTCGGCCACCTTCCGCAGCGGCGCCCCACGGTACTCCTCGTAGCCGTAGGTCGGCCGGTGGTCCTCGGTCTCGCCGACCGTCACCAGCTCCACCGACACCAGCGCGCCGGGGATTCGGGCGCCGAACCAGTAGGGGTCCTCCCGCCGTCGCCAGGTCGCCATCGCCAGCGCCGCGCCGGGTCCGTAGCCCGAGTCCGTCCGCGCGGCGCGGACCGCCGCGTCGTTGCCGTAGAGCGTGGACATCGTCGAGTCGCGCTCGTCGAGCCCCGCCGCGATCGCCTTCCACTGGAACGGATCGATCGGCAGGCCCGGCACCGGCGCCCCCCCGGCCTGGCGGGCGAGCGGGATCGTGAACACCAGGTCCCGGTCCTTCACCGGCGCGTGGCAGCTCACGCAGCCGGTCGCGAAGCCGGGGCCGGCGCCCTGGGGCTCGAGGCCCCCGCCCTGCCACCGCCCCCAGCCCCATCCGCCGGTCGTCGCGTACCTGTGGCGGTCCTTGATCATGAACTCGGCCCGCTGGAAGGCCCCGCCGTCGACGTCGCCGCCCGTCCCGCCCAGCTGGTCCCACTCGACCTTCGCCAGGATCGAGCCGTCGGGCCACGGGTTGGTGTGGCCGGCCGCGATGGCGCGGATCGCCATCTCGTTGCCCAGCACCACGCGGAGGCTGCCGCTGTCGAAGCGGTCGGTCATGCTCACGACCTTCCATTCGCGGTAGCCCCGGGGCAGCCGCACCCCGTTCGGGGCCGGCCGGACGTCGGGGCGATGCGCGGGCGCGGCGACCCACGCCTCGTACTCCTCGCGCGCGGCCTCGCGGCGGGCGGGGCTCGTCGAGGACCCGGCGGCCACCGTGGCGAGGTAGCGCTCCAGCGTGGCCAGCTCCGCCGGGGTCACCCGCGCCTCGGGGTGCAGCAGCGTGTACCGGCGCGGCGGCATCGCGCCGAGCCGCACGTGGTTCACCGCCTCGAAGAGCCGGTCGCGCTGCTCGAGCACCGGCCGCTCCGCGAGCGCGGACAGCGACAGATGCGCGCGCGCCCGCTCGACGTCCCGCGCCACCAGCCAGTACGCGGGCACCACCTGATCGAACCAGCTGAGGCGCGTCTCGCTCGAGTGGCAGTCGTAGCACGAGTCGCGCAGCACGTCACGGACCGCGGGCGGCGCGGCCAGCTCGGTCCGCGCCGGGGCCCTGGCCAGGCCGGGCCGGACGAGCTGCAGCGCGACGAACACCGCGGCCAGCGTCACCGCCAGGCCGCTCCTCGAGAGGCGGACGATCTTGCCCATCGTTCTGCCCATCACTCAGGTAGACGCGCGCCCGGGCCCATCGGTTGCGCCCGGGCGTGTCGCCTTCTTGCCCTTTGCCCTAGCGCAGCGCTTCCAGGCGCTTGCGGAGAAACAGTCGGGCCCGGTGCACGCGCGACTTGATGGTGGCCGGCTTGAGGCCGAGCGCCTCCGCCACCTCCAGCGTCGAGAGCCCCTCCACGTCCCGCAGCAGCAGCGGCGCGCGGTACTCCCCCGGCAGCTGGTCGATGGCCTCCCGCAGGGCCGTGCGCAGCTCCGCCTCCATCGCCGGATCGCGCAGCCGCGGCGACCAGTCCACCGGGGGCTCGACGGAGTGCCCCTTCTCGTCGAGTCCGGGCGCCAGGTCGTGCCACGAGATCTCGTGCCGGGCGCTCCGCCGCCCGCGCAGCTTCTGGTACGCCGCATTCGCGGTGATGCGGTAGAGCCACGAGCCGAACGCGGAATCCCCGCGGAAGCTGTCGATCTTCCGGCTCACGCTCCACAGCGCGTCCTGGGCCACCTCCTCCGCGTCCGACGGGCTGCCGGTGATCCGGACCGCCAGCCGGTACACGCGGTCCCCGTAGGTGTCGACGAGCTCCTCGGCCGCCCCCGCCCCTCGCTCCCGCAGCCGCTCCACCAGCGTCGCGTCTCGGTCCATCACCGCGGTCCCTCCCTCATGACATGGCATGTGATCCTCCTCGGAGCTCCGCCCGGTACGCGCGCGGCGTGACGCCGGTCACCCGGCGGAAGACAGCGGTGAAGTGACTCGGGGTCCGGAAGCCCACCACCTGCGCGATGTGATGGATGGAGAGCGTCAGGTCGGTCAACAGCGCGCGGGCGTGATCGACGCGGGCCCGCAGCACGAAGCGATGCGGCGGCAGCCCGGTGGTGCTCTTGAAGAGCCGCGCAAAGTGGAACGGGCTCATGCAGGCCACCGCGCCCAGCCGGGCCAGGGTGAGGTCCTGATCCAGGTTCCCCTGGATGTGGTCGGTCACGCGCCGGAGCCGTGGGCCCGGCAGGGTCGGGGTGGTGCTCATGGGTGATCTCCTTGTGCGCTCTCCAGGAGCGTCGCCACCGCGCGGCCGAGGGTCTCGAGGCCGTGGAAGCGGACCTTCTCGCCGGTCCGCACCCGCTCCACCACTCCGCTCAGCCGGCCCGCGTCGTCCCGTCGCACTCGCACGATGATGGTCGTGTACTCGCCGAGGTCTTCCGTGTGCTCGAACTCGCTGTCGCCTTCGCTCATGTCGTGTGCCGTCCTCATGGACTCCCTTGTACCCGGAGAGCCATACCCGGATCGTGCCCGGCACCGTGAAAAGTGGCGTGATCTCGCCGGGCACGCCGCGTGGTCCGCCGGTCCGGCTGTGGCATACTGGGCGCTCCCGGCCATCCGGAGGCACAGTGACGCTCGCGACGCGTGTTACGGTTCTGTTACTTGGAGGCTTCCGGGCGGAGCTCGACACGGGCGCCCCGCTGGTGCTTCCTACCCGCAAGACCCTGGCGCTGCTGGCGTATCTGGCGCTCCCGCTCGGTCAGGCGCACCCGCGCGAGCAGCTCGCGGCCCTCCTCTGGGGCGACATGCAGGAGGCGCAGGCCCGCGGCAACCTGCGCCACGCGCTCTCGCGCATCCGCAAGGCCCTGCCGTCGGGGGCGCAGGCCGGCCTGGTCCTCGACGGACCGAGCGTGGCCCTGGCCCCCGCCGTGGTCGACGTGGACGTGGCCGAGTTCGAGCGCCTCGTCGCCGACGGCAGCCCCACCGCGCTCGAGAAGCTCGCGAGCCTCTACCGCGGCGATCTGCTCGCGGGGATCTCGGTGGCGGAGCGTCCGTTCGAGGAGTGGCTGACCTCGGAGCGAGAGCGCCTGCACGAGATGGCCATCCAGGGTCTCGGGCGACTGCTCACTCACCATAAGCGGACGGGCGCGGCGGAGGCGGCGGTGCAGACCGGCCTGCGGCTGCTCACGCTCGACCCGCTCCAGGAGCCGGTCCACCGCGCGATCATGCGGCTGCACGCCCGCCTCGGCCGGCGCGAGGCCGCGCTGCGCCAGTACCAGCTCTGCGTCGACGCCCTGAAGCGCGAGCTGCACGCGGAGCCGGAGGCGGAGACGACGCAGCTCTACCAGGACATCCGGCGCTCGCGGCCCGCTCACGCGGGCGTGTCCGCGGAGCCGGAGGGATCGCCCGCGGCCCCGCCTGCCGCCGCGGGCCCGGTCGCCGACCTCCTCGCCGCCGCGACCGCGGCCCTGCCGGACGTCCCGCCCGCAACCAACCTGCCCGCGCCGTCCACCGAGCTGATCGGCCGCGCCATGGCGCTGGCGGAGGTGACCGCCCTGATCGCCGCGCATCGCTGCGTCACCCTGATCGGCGCGGGCGGTATCGGCAAGACCACGCTCGGCCTCGAGGCGGCGCGCCAGCAGCTCGGCGGGCACCGGGACGGAGTCTGGGTCGCCGAGCTCGCGCCGCTGTCGGACCCCGGTCTCGTCCCGGTCACGGTGGCGAGCGCGCTGGGCCTCACCCTGCCGACCGGCGCGGAGTCACCCGATCGGGTGGCGTCCGCGCTGGGGAGCCGCCGGGTCCTCGTGGTGCTCGACAACTGCGAGCACGTGATCGAGGCGGCCGCGCGCATGGCGGAGGCGCTGCTGCGGGCGAACCCCCACGTCCGCGTGATGGCCACGAGCCGCGAGCCCCTCCGGGCGCCCGGCGAGTACGTCTATCGCGTGCTCTCCCTGCAGGTGCCGGGCGAGGGCGTGGAGGGCCGCGAGGCGCTGCTGGAGACGCCGGCGGTCAAGCTCTTCGTCACCCGCGCGCAGGCGATGGACCAGCACTGGAGCCTCGACGCGCGCACGCTCGCCCTCACCGGCGCGATCTGCCGGCGGCTCGACGGCATCCCGCTCGCGATCGAGCTGGCCGCGGCCCGCACCGCCACTCTCGGCGTGGATGGCCTGGCAGCGCGGCTGGACGACCGCTTCCGGCTCCTCACCGGCGGCCACCGCACCGCGCTGCCGCGGCACCAGACGCTGCGCGCCACTCTCGACTGGAGCTATGACCTGCTGCCGCCGCTCGAGCGGCAGGTGCTGCACCGGCTGAGCGTCTTCGCGGGCGGCTTCACCATGGAGGCCGCCACCGCGGTCGCGACGACGGCCGGCCTGGGCGCGGTGGACGTGATGGACGGCGTGACCAACCTGGTCGCCAAGTCCCTGGTGGTGGTCGAGACGGTGGGCTCGGTCACGCGCTACCGTCTCCTCGAGACCACGCGCGCCTATGCGCTCGAGAAGCTCACCGCGGCCGGCGAGCTCGACGCCACCGCCCGGCGCCACGCCGAGTACTACCGGGGCCTCTTCGAGCGGGCCGACGCCGAGCTGGAGAGCCGCCCCGCCGGCGAGTGGCTCTCGGTCCACGGCCGGCAGATCGACAACCTCCGCACCGCGCTCGACTGGGCGTTCTCTCCGAGTGGAGACCCGGCGCTCGGAGTGGCGCTCACGGTGGCCGCGGTGCCGCTGTGGTTCCAGCAATCGCTCCTGGTCGAGTGCCGGGACCGGGCCGAGCGGGCGCGGGCGAGCCTCGGTCCGCACCCGGCCGATCCGCGCCGCGAGATGCAGCTCTGCGCCGCGCTCGGGGTGTCGCTCATGCAGACCAAGGGCCCGGCGCCCGACACGATCGCGGCGTGGACGACCGCGCTCGAGATCGCGGAGCGCCTCGGTGATCTCGAGTACCAGCTCCGGGCCCTCTGGGGCCTGTGGCACTTCCGGGTCAGCCGGGGCGAGTGCCGGGCCGCGCTCGACCTGGCCCTGCGCTTCGGCGACCGCGTCGCCGCTCCCGACCGCGCGCCGGATCGGCCGGTGGGCGAGCGGATGGTGGGGACGTCCCTGCACTACCTGGGCGACCAGACCAGCGCGCGCCGGCATCTCGAGAGCATGCTCGCGCACTACGTCGACTCGGCCCGGCGCTCGCACATGATCCGGTTCCAGTACGACCAGCCGCTCGTGGCCCGGATGATCCTGGCCCGGATCCTCTGGCTGCAGGGCTTCCCGGACCAGGGGCTACGGCTGGCCCGCAGCAACGTGGTGGACGCGCAGGCCATCGGCCATGCGGTGTCGCTGTGCGGCGCCCTCGAGGTCTCGAGCCTGCTCGAGATCTGGAGCGGCGAGCTGGAAGCGGCGGAGCGCTCGGTGGCCATGCTGCTGGACCGCTCCGGGCGGTCGGCCCTCTCGGTGTGGCATGCGCGCGCGCGGTGTCTCCGCGGGGTGGTCCTGGTGCGGCGTGGCGACGTGGCGGCGGGGTCCGAGGTCCTGCGGGACGGGCTCGACGAGCTGCGCGCCACCGACTTCGTGCCCTACTACACCGGCCTGCTCGGCACCATGGCCCAGGCCCTGGTCGGGGTCGGTCAGATACCCCAGGGACTCGCCACCATCGACGAGGCGCTCAGCCGCGACGAGCGGGACGAGGAGTTCTGGTGCCTCGCGGAGCTGCTGCGCATCAAGGCCGAGCTGCTCCTGCTGGCCGGGGGCTCGCAGGCCCCGGTCGCCGCCGAGGAGCACTTCAAGCGCGCCCTCGACTGGACGCGCCGGCAGGGCGTCCTCTCCATGGAGCTGCGCTGCGCGGTCGGCCTCGCCCAGCTCTGGCACGCGCGGGGGCAGACGGCCGCCGCGCGCGCGCTGCTGGCGCCGGTCTACGGACGGTTCACCGAGGGCTTCGCCACCCCGGAGCTCCAGGCGGCCCGGGCCCTGCTCGACCGCCTCGGCTAGCCGGCCGGCGGGGAACCGGGCGTGGTACAGTATGGCCGTAGCGCGACCGTTCCCGGAGGGGCCCCATGAGCGACGAGCTGATGACGAAGGTCCAGGACCTGATCGAGAACATGATCAATCCCGCGGTGGCCGGCCACGGCGGATTCGTCCAGCTGGTGGACGTCAAGGACAACAAGGTCTACTTGCAGATGGGCGGCGGCTGCCAGGGCTGCGGGGCCGCGGACGTCACGCTCAAGCAGGGCATCGAGCGGCTGATCAAGGAAGAGATCCCGGAGGTGGAGGAAGTCCTCGACACCACCGATCACGCCTCGGGCGAGAACCCCTACTACACGCCCTCGAAGTAGGGCCGGCTCGCCCCTCACCCTGCCCTCTCCCCTCCGGGGAGAGGGTTTCGTGTCTCTACCCTCCTGTCCCGCCCGAGAGGGTTCGTGTCTCCGGGTCGCTACGCTCCCTCTCCCCGCTGGGGAGACGGCCGGGGTGAGGGGCCGGCCGCCCGCACCCGCGTGCGCGTCACGGCCCGCCGCACCCAGTCGCCCACCCGGATCGTGAGCAGCAGGCCGAGCACCACCGCGTAGTAGTACGGCGACGGGTTCGCCTTCTTGGCGAGCCAGAGGTAGTGCAGCACCGCGCACACCCCGATCACGTAGACCACACGGTGCAGCCACTGCCAGCGCGCGCCGCCCATCCGCCGAATGGCGGCCGCGGTGGAGGTGGCCGCGAGCGGGATCATCAGCACCAGGGCGGCCATGCCCACCGTGATGTACGGGCGCTTCACGATGTCGGCGCCCATCTGGCGCCACGCGAAGAAGTGGTCGAGCACGAGCCACACCGAGAAGTGCAGCGTGGCGTAGAAGAACGCGAACAGCCCCAGCAGCCGCCGCAGCGCGATCGGCCAGCTCCACCGGAAGAGGATGCGCAGCGGCGTGACCGCGAGGCTCGCGAGCAGGATGCGGAGGGTCCAGTCGCCGAGCGTGTTGGTGAGGAAGCTGATGGGATTGGCGGTGAGGTCGCCGCCCCACGCCCGATAGCCGACCCACCCGAGCGGAGCGAGACACGCGGCCCACGCCACCACCTTCAGCGCGACGCGCCCGCGCCGGGTCACGACGATCGCCTCAGTAGAGCTTCTTCAGATCCATCCCGGTGTAGAGGGAGGCCACCTGGTCGTAGCCGTTGAACATCAGCGTCTCGCGGCGGCGGAACTCACCGATGCGGCGCTCGGTGGCCTGGCTCCAGCGTGGGTGGTCGACCTTGGGGTTCACGTTCGAGTAGAACCCGTACTCCTGCGGCGCCGCCTTGTTCCAGGCCGTCTTCGGCTCGTCGGCGGTGAGCCGCACTCGCACGATGGACTTGGCGCTCTTGAAGCCGTACTTCCACGGCACCACCACCCGGATGGGCGCCCCGTTGGGGTTCGGAAGCACCTGGCCGTACATGCCCACCGTGAGGAGCGTGAGCGGGTGGAGCGCCTCGTCGAGCCGCAGCCCCTCGGTGTAGGGCCAGTCGAGCCCGCCGAAGTTGAAGAGCCCCTTGCGCTGGCCGGGAAACTGCTCCGGATCGACCAGGGTGGAGAACTCCACGTACTTGGCGGCGCCCGTGGGATCGACGCGCTTCAGCAGCACCGAGAGCGGGAAGCCGATCCACGGGATCACCATCGACCAGCCCTCGACGCAGCGCATCCGATAGACCCGCTCCTCGAGCGGCGCCATCTTGAGCACGTCGTCGAGGTCGAACGTCTTCGGCTTCTGCACGAGCCCGTCGACCTGCAGCTTCCACGGGCGCGGCTTGAAGCTGCCGGCCAGGTTGGACGGATCCTCCTTGTTGACGCCGAACTCGTAGAAGTTGTTGTAGGTGGTCGCGTCCTGGAACTTGGTGGGGGGATCGGGGATGTCGTAGGCCTTGTTCCGGGCCGCGGCGAGCGGCTGGCCCGCGGCGGGCGGCGCGGCGGCCGCCACCGCCGGTGCGAGGGCCAGCGCGGCCGCTCCCACCATGAGCTCGCGTCGGCTCAGGTACACCTCTCGCCCGGTGATCTCCCCGCTCTTGATTGCCCCGCCCCGCCTGATCAGCATTGCGATCCGTCCTCCCTATGTGGCCGAGTGTACCAGCCACCCGGGTCCGCTTGTCACGACGGTGTCAATCCTGCCCCCCAAGGGGGAGCGGGCCGCGGCGCGCGCTCCCCCATCCCTAGACGGGCTTATTTCCTCGGGTCCCGGGCGTCGGGGCTCCTAAGATGAGGCTCGAAGCCATGAATACCCGCGGCCTCGTGACCGCGGCGCTGGCGGCCGTGACGCTGGCCGCGTGCGCCACCGCCCCCGACGGGACCTACTTCGCGCGACCCGCGGACCCCAGCACGCCGCGCCTGGCCCAGATCCTGAGCCGGGCCGCGGTCGCGGGCGGCGACGACCCCGCCCGGTACGGCTTCGCGTTCATCAAGAGCCCGACCGCCGCCGCCTACAGCGACGAGGACGCGGTCTTCTACTTCACCGACGGGCTCATGCGCCAGCCCACCCCCACCATCGAGGCGGTGGTGGCGCACGAGGTCGCCCACGAGGTGCTGGGCCACGTGGGCACGCGGCGCAAGCTCTCCCTGTCGCTCACCGCGAGCTTCGGCGCCCTCGGCCTCTTCGCGCCCGGGGCGGGGCTGCTCGACTTCGTGGTCAATCCGCTCGTGGTGCGGGCCTTCAGTCGCTACCAGGAGATGCAGGCCGACCAGAAGGCGGTGGAGATCCTGCGCGCGATGGGCTACCGCGAGCCGCGCCGGACCCTCGCCATCGCGCTCGAGTCGCTGGCCGCCTACACCCCGCGGGAGCGCGAGGGGCTCGAAGGGCTGCTGGCGACCCATCCGTCGCTCGACGAGCGGCTGGCCGCCCTCGAGCCGCTCGAGGGCGCGGCGAAGGTGGTGGTGCCGGTGGCGAAGGCCAGGCGCTGGTAGGCCGGGCCCCTCACCCTGCCCTCTCCCCTGAGGGGAGAGGGAAGATGGAGATCCGCTGAGGGGAGAGGGGACGGTCAGATCCAGATGGGGCGGGTGCCGGCGACGAGGTCGGAGAGCCCGCGGCGCTCGCGGGTGAAGAGCACGGTCAGCCGCCCGAGCCCGAGGGTCAGGATGCAGAGCCCGCCGCCGCCCACGCACCGCAGCAGCGCGCGTCCGTAGCCCGCGGGCGCGCCGTCGCGCCGCACCACCGCCACCCCGAGCAGCATCTTGCCGACCGTCTGCCCGCAGCCGCCCACGAGCACGGTGTGATACGCGACGTGAAAGGCCACCGCCAGGAGCAGCACCCCCAGCGAGACCAGGGTCACGTCCAGCAGGTCGGGGTCGCGGCGGAAGCCGAGCACCGCGATCGTCAGCCACATCGCGGCGAGGCTCCATGTCACCACGCCGATGAGCGCGTCGAGGGCCGCGGCGGCGGCGAGCCGCCAGAGCGGGGCCGGGCGGAGGATCAGGACTGGCTCCCTCCGTAGATGCGCCGGTACTCCTCGTAGGAGAGCATCACCCGCTTCACGAAGGCCCGCGTCTCGTTGTACGGGATCTGGTCCACCCACACCTCGAGGTCGTCGGAGCGGCGCCCCGCCCACCACTCGCGCACGCGAGTCGGCCCCGCGTTGTAGGCCGCCGCGGCCAGGCGCGGGTCGCCGAACTCGCGCAGCAGACCCGCGAAGAACGTGCTGCCCAGCTCGAGGTTGGTGACCGGCTGGTCGAGCACCGTGGCATCGGGGAACGGGATCTGGCGCGCCTGGGCCACCGCCCGCCCGGTGTCGGGCATGAGCTGCATGAGCCCGCGGGCGCCCACGCGGGAGCGGGCCGCGGGATAGAAGGACGACTCCTCGCGCACCACCGCCGCCACCAGGAACGGGTCGACCGAGGCGCGCCCCGCCGCCGCGGTGAGCGCGTCGCGCCAGCCGAGCGGGTAGAACATCTCCCAGAACTCTCGGGGCGAGCCGGCACCGCTCCGGGCCACCCCGAGGAAGCTGCGCCGGAGGATCCGGAGCGCCATGTGGTAGCGCTCGTCGGCCACGTAGGCGGCGGAGAGCGCGTAGAGCCGGCGCGGCTCGCCCACCGCGGCGCGGGTCAGCTCGTCGAGCTCCTCGTCGGCGAAATCGCGCAGCCCGACGCCTCGGAGGGCCTCGGCCCGCGCGTAGCGCGCGTCGCCCTGCAGGGCCTCCAGCGGATCGGTGGGGAAGGTGAACGCGGGCGCCGCCGCCGCGGGCACCGCGGTGGCCACGCGCCGGGCCGCGAGGATCCCGTAGTAGCTGCGGGGCGCGTCGCGTACCAGGGTGTTGAACTGCCGCGCGGCCTGGTCGCGGTCGCCGCGCCGCTCCCAGGCGCGCCCGAGCCAGTAGGTCGCCGACTCGCGCAGGCTCCCCACGCCGCGCGCGGTCTGAAGACGCGTCCAGCGCGCGGTGCTCTCGGCGAGATTGCCGCGGAACCACGCCACCCAGCCGAGCCGCCAGAGCGCGGTGGCGGCCTCGTCCTCGTCCGGGTAGTCGGCGGCGAGGCGCACGTAGGTCTTCTCCGCGTCCGCGCTGCGGTTGGCCGCCTCCAGCAGCTCCGCCTTCAGGAGCAGCGCGTCCGCGGCGACGGGACTCTTCGGGTGCTCCCGCACCAGCCGATCGAGGGTGACCAGCGCGGCGTCGCGATCGCGACGCTGGCGCAGGCGGCCCAGCTCCAGGAGCCACGTGGGCCGGCGCTCGGGAGGCGCTAGGGCGAGCGCGTCGCTGGCCGCCGCGAGCGCGGTCTCGTCGCGTCCGAGCCGGCGCGCCGCGTTCATCACGACCCTGAGCGCGCGCTCGCGCACGTCGGGCGCGGGCTTCTCCGCCACCAGGGCCTGCGCCTCGGCGAGCGCCCGCTCGATCAGGCCCCCGGAGAGCAGGCGCTCGGCGCGGACCGCGCGCTCGGCCGGACCCGGCGCGGGCACCGTGATGCCCCCGTCGGCCAGCGCCTTCAGCTGCGCCTCCGCCGCGTCGCCGTAGGAGGCGGGCGCCTGCAGCCAGAGCGCGGCGAAGGTCCTGGCCGCCGCGGGCTGATCTCCGGCGGCCAGCTGCGCCTCGCCCAGGAGATAGCGCGTGCGGGTGACGTCCAGGCGATCGGGATGGCTGCCGAGCACTCGCTGGAAGAGGCGCACCGCCGCGCCCGGATCGCCCGCCGCGCTCTGCACCGCGGCGGCCCAGATCAGGGCGGAGGGGCTGAGCCCGCTCTCCGGGGTGCGATCGGTCGCCTGGGCCGCGAGGCGGCGGGCCTCCGCGGTCTCGCCCTGGCGCAGCAGGCTGTCGGCGCGGTAGAGCAGCGCGTAGTCCTCGAGCGGCGTCCCGATCCAGGCCGCGTCGCCGAACTCGCGTGCCGCCGCACTCCAGTCCCCGGCCCGGTGCGTCGCCACCGCGATCGTGAAGCGCTCCCGCATGTCGGGAGGCAGCCCGGCCGGGGCGGCCCCCAGCAAGACCACCGACACGAGGCAGACCGCCGCGGCGAAGCCCTTCGCGGTGAGGCCCTTCATGGGGGTCAGTGTACCAAGCGGGCCCGTCGGCCCTCGCACCCTGCGGCCGGGCCGCGATGCCGGCTAGGGCGCGGGGTGGAGCGGGCTCGGCTCGCGCTCGGCCGCGCTCCGCGCCGGCGCGGGCTTCGGCGGCGCCGCGGGCACCGTGGGCATGGTCTCCCGCGCGGCCGCGCCGACCGTGACGCGGCGCGTGTACAGGATCCGCTGGAGCGCGGTCAGGTTGGTGAGCACCGCCAGCACGACCATGGCGGGCGTGAGGACGTTGAAGGTCGCGCCCGCGATCAGGACGATCAGGCGCTCGGGGCGCTCCATGAGGCCGATCTCGCAGGTGAGGCCGATCGACTGGGTCCGGGCCTTGGTGTAGCTGACCATGACCGTGCCGACCACCGTGACCAGCGTGAGCAGGAGCCCGACGGTGTCGGCGGCCCAGTGGTAGAAGAGCACGATGCCGAGCAGCACCACTAGGTCCGAGTAGCGGTCCACCACCGAGTCGAGGAAGGCGCCGAAGGCGCTGACCCGGTTGGCGAGGCGGGCCAGCGAGCCGTCGAAGAAGTCGAACAGGCCGGCGAGGGTCAGCAGCACCGCGCCGGTCCGGAAGCGGCCGTGCGCGAGGACGGAGGCGGCCACGATGCTGACCCCGAGTCCCACCACCGTCAGGTGATTCGGCCGCACGTGCGCCTGCAGGAGGCCCCGGGCCACCGGGTCGCCGAACCGGGAGAGCGATCGCTTGTAGTGGCTCAGCATCTAGAGCGGCTTCAGGAGCGCGTCTTCCAGGCTCTCGCGCACCCGGACCATCGCCGCGTCGTCCTCGAGGCGCCGGCCCTGCCGGTCGGTGAGGTAGAACGTGTCGTAGGCCTGATCGATCTCGGTGGCGATGCGCGCGCTGCCGATATCGAGGTCGTGGGCGGAGAGCGTGCGGGTGATCACGTACAGTAGCCCGACGCGGTCCGGGCACTTCACTTCCAGCACGGTGTGGGTGTCGGAGAGCTGGTTGTCGAGGGAGATCTTGGGCGGCCCCGCCACCCCGTCCGGCCCGGGGTGTACCGCGCGGCGGCGCGCGAGCAGCTCCTCCACGCTCACCTCGCCGCGCAGCACGCGGCGCAGCGCTTCCAGCGTCCGCCGCCAGCGCGCCTCCTCGGTCACCGCCTCCCCGAAGGGGTCGTTGACCTGGAAGGTGTCGATGACGATGCCGTCGGCGCGAGTGTGGATCTGGGCCGAGAGGATGTTGATTCCCTGCGCGGCGAGCGTGCCCGCGATCAGCGAGAACAGGCCCGGCACGTCGCGGGTCGCGACGACCAGCTCCGACGACCCCAGGTCGGGATGATGGAAGAGCTCGGTGGCGAGCGCGCCCTGCTCGGTCAGACGGTCGACCAGCCGCAGGTGGGCCGCGATGCGCTGGGGCGAGGTGGTGGCGAGGTAGCGCTCCGAGAGCATGGCCAGATGCGCGGCCAGCGTGGTGCGCGGCACCTCGCCTCGCGTCGCCGCGGTCACCCGCTGACCCACCGCCTCGCGGGTGGGACGCTCGCGCTGGCCGCCGGTGAGGTGCGCGAGGGTACGGGCGTAGAGGTCCCACAGGATCTGGGCCTGCCAGCCGGTCATGACGCCGGGACCGACCGCGCGCATGTCGGCGCAGGTGAGCAGGTAGAGCATGCGCAGGCGCTCGGGAGTGCGGCACACCTCGGCGAGCGACTCGATGGTCTTGGGGTCGTCGATGTCGCGGCGCTGCGCGATGTGGGACATGGTCAGGTGGTGCGCGACCAGGAAGATGACCTTGTCCGCCTCGTCCGCGGGGAGGCCGAGGCGCGCGGTGAGGGCCTCGATGAGCGGGATGCCCTTGGCGACGTGGCCGTGTCCCTTGCCCTTGCCGATGTCGTGCAGCAGCATGCCCAGCATCAGGAGACCGGGCCGCTCCAGCTCGCTCACCACCTGCGCGTTGCCCTCCGAGTCGGCCGACTGCCCGGGCGCGAGCGCCTCCAGGTTCTGCACCGCGATCAGCGAGTGCTGGTCCGCGGTGAACTTGTGGTAGACATCGTACTGCACCAGGCAGGTCAGCGCGCCCCACTCCGGCAGGTACCGGCCGAGCACCCCCAGCTCGTGCATCTCGCGCAGGGTCTGGGCCACCCGCCCCCAGTTGCGGCAGATGCCGAGAAAGAGGTCGCGGACCTCGGGCGAGGCGCGGAAGGACTCGTCGATCAGGTCGAGCGAGTCCTCCACCGCCCGCTCCACGTCGACGCCCAGCTCGAAGCCGAGCTGGTGGCGGTGCCAGAAGACCTTGATCAGGCGCAGGGGCTCTTCCTGGAAGGCGCGCCCGTCGGGCTGGGCGAGACGCAGCTGCTCGTCGATGACGATGAGCCCGTCCGCGAAGGCCTCCTGCCGGAGGCGGCGCTGCACGCTCCCGCGGCGGGAGAGGGTCTCGCGGCAGCGCGCGATCAGGCGGCGCGACACGCGATGGATCACCCGCGCGTGGAGATAGTAGTCGCGCATGAACTTCTCGACCCCGAGCGACAGCTCGTCGGCGATGTAGCCGAAGTTCTTCGCGATCTGGGGCTGGACGTCGCGCGACAGCACGTCGTTCTTGTGGCCGGAGAGGAAGTGCAGCTCGTTGCGCACGCGCCACAGGAAGGTCAGGGCCTCGTCGCTCGCCTTCTGCTCCCGACTCGTAATCAATCTCTTGTCCGCCAACTCTCTAAGAGTTCGCGTCCCGAACTTGGTGGAGGCCAGCCACATCGCGGTGTGGATGTCGCGCAGGCCGCCCGCCGACTCCTTGACGTTGGGCTCGCCCATGTACGGCGAGCCGCCGAACTTGCGGTAGCGCTGGTCGCGCTCCGCGAGCGTCGTCTCGAGGAACTGGGCGAAGTCCTTCTGGTAGACGTTCTCGGCCAGGACCTTCCGGAAGCGATTGAAGAGCCGGCGGTCGCCCACCAGATAGCGGGCCTGCTGCATCGAGGTGCGGCTCGGAAAGTCGGTGCGGGCCATGGCCAGGCAGTCCGGCAGGCTACGCACCGCGTGCCCGACCTGCAGGCCCAGATCCCAGAGCGCGTAGAGCAAGCCCTGGGTGACGCGCTGGACGTAGGGGCCCATCTCCCCGTCGTAGATCAGCATCAGGTCGAGGTCGGAGAGCGGGTGGAGCTCGCCGCGCCCGTAGCCGCCGAGGGCCACCAGCACCAGCGGAGTGGCGGGCAGCGTCTCGCGCCGCGCGTCGTCCACCACCAAGCGGTAGAGCGTGGCCAGGAAGCCGTCCATGAAGGCGGCGTAGGCCTGCACCGACTGCTGGCCGGAGGCCCCGCCCAGGTGGGCGGCACGCAGAAAGTCGACATTCGAGGCGAGATGCTGGCGCAGGACCTCGAGCCTCAGGCGGCGTCGACGCTCCGCCAGCTCGGCCGCGTCGCCGTCGAACCCCTTCTCGGCCTGCGTCTCGACCCGGCGGACCTGTCGCAGCAGTTCCGCGGACATGGCGAAACGGTAGCCTGGACCAAGAAGAAAGTCAAACCTGGCGCGAACTTGTGTCGCAGTTATTGTCGCAGGTACAATGGCGCCCTATGCGACGGCACTGGCGGAGCGTGCTGGACCAGGTGGCGCCCTACGACGCGGGCAAATCGCTCGAGATGGTCGCGCGAGAGCTCGGCGTGGAGGTGCTGCGCCTCTCCTCCAACGAAAACCCGATCGGCCCCTCGCCGCGAGTGATCGAGGCCATCCGGCGCGAGGCTCCGCGCGTGCACCTCTACCCCGACGGCGGCGCCACCGAGGTGCGACAGGCCCTGGCCGCCCGCCTGGGCGTGGGTGCGGAGTCGATCGTGGTGGGCAACGGGGCCGACGAGCTCCTGGCCATGGTGGCGCGCGCCGCGCTCGATCCCGGCGACGAGGTCGTCATCCCCCATCCGTCCTTCGAGCCCTACGGGACCGAGGCCACGCTGTCGGGCGCGGTGGTGGTGCCGAGCCCGCTCCGGGAGTACGACCAGGACCTGGACGACATGCGGCAGAAGATCACGCCGCGCACCAAGGCCGTGATCCTCTGCACCCCGCACAACCCGGCGGCCACCATCGTTCGCCGGCGGCCGCTGGAGCGCTTCCTGGAGTCGCTCGGCGAGGACGCGCCGCTCGTCGTCCTGGACGAGGCCTACCGAGACTTCTGCGATGACGACGACACTCCCGACGGGGTGGTCCTGCAGCGCCGCTACCCGACGCTGCTCTCGCTGCGGACCTTCTCCAAGATCGCAGGACTGGCCGGTCTGCGCGTGGGCTACCTGGTCGCGCGGCCCGAGCACATCGAGCGCCTCAACCGGGTGCGCGCACCGTTCAACGTCAACCGCCTGGCTCAGACCGCGGCGGTGGCCGCGCTGGGCGACCCGGAGCACCTGGAGCGCACCCGTGCGGTGGTGCTGGAGCAGCGCCCCCGGCTGCAGGCGGCGCTGGCCAGGCGGGGCGCCCCGTCGCCGCCGTCGCAGGCCAACTTCATCCTCGCCATGGTCGGCGATCGCTCCGCCGCGCTCCGCGCCACCCTCTTCCAGGCCGGCATCCTCGTCCGCGACGGCTCCGCGGTCGGCTTCCCCGGCCACCTGCGGATCGCCGTCGGCACCGCGGAGCAGAACCAGAGGCTGCTGGACGCCTGGGACGAGACGCGTTAGCCGGGAGACGAAGTGACCGTTTATCGGTTCAGCTTCGGGGGCGGGGCGGTCGACCGTTTAGTTCTTCAGGCTCTTCAGCTGCGGGGGCCCAGAAATGGCCCCCGCACTCCCCCAGGCGGCGGGCTTTCGTCTGCTGCTCGTTACTGGCTCCGCGCCGGTGGCCCCTGCAGCGTCGGCGCCGGTGCGCGGCCGCGGCCGCGGAGCTGACGCTCGAGCTGGGTGATGCGCTGCTTGGCCGCCGCGCCCTCGGTGCGTAGCTTCTCGGCCTCGACGTAGACCTTCTTCAGCTCCGCGGCGAGACGGTCGGCGCGATCGCGGCTCTCCACCCACTTGCCCCAGAGGGTCACGGTCAGCACGACCAGCAGCAGGCACGAGGCGATCAGCATCCAGGGCCGCCGCGGGCGGATCCGGCGGGAGAGGCGGGCGGCGATCGATCCGGGCGCGGTCAACGCGGCACCCTCCAGCTTCATGGCGGGAAGCCTACACCCGCCCTGCCGCCCGGCCAAGGCTTTGCGCCATGATGCGCCAACGGTCCTGCGTGGCAGCGCCCGCAACGCGAACAACCTGCCCCGTGCGGTGGTGTTCCGGCGCGAGCGGCCGTGATCCGATCGATCTGCTAGAGTAAGAACGTGCAGAGCGGACTGCTCCCGCGCTTCTTCGAGAGCGTGACCCGGCAGGCCTTCGGTGATCTGGCGATCGACGACGTGCCCGCCCTCCGCTACCTGACCGACCTGCTGACCCGCTTCGTGCGCACCGAGGCCCTCCGGACCATCCGCGAGCTGCCCGGGGCGCGGCTCGACACGGTCACCGACGCCCTGCTGGCGATCCAGCACGTGTGGGCCGCCGACGGGGGCGGGTTCACTCCCGGAACCGAGCGCGCCCTGCGCCGGCAGATCGGCGACTACGCGCTGTTCATGACCGGCATCTTCCGCGACCACGTCGATCGCCTCGCGGTCAGCGGCTACTACGAGCGCGAGGGCAGCCGCGCCTACCGCTTCGTGGCCGAGCTGGCGCGCGCGGGGGCCGAGCCCGAGGCGGCGCTCTATCGCCGCCTCGCGGAGCGCTTCGAGATGTACGCCGGGGCGCTGACCTACACGCGGAAGGTCTACTTCTGCGCGCGCGCGGTGCCCGCCGGCGCCTGGCCCGCCGATCCGTTCTTCCGCACGCTCCTCGCGGAATGACCGCGCCCGCCCCCTCCGGCGCCGCCGCGGCGGGGCTCGCCGCGCTCGAGTCCGCGCTGACCGGAGACGCGCTCCCCGCGCTGCCGTCGCTCGACCCCCGGGCCCTCGACGAGGCGCTGCGCGCCCTCACCCGGCGCCACGGCGCCGCGGCCCTGCCCCTGCTCGAGCGGCTGGCCGCCGCGCCCGACCGCGAGCAGCGGCGCGCGGCGCGCCGGGCCCTCTATCGCCTCGAGCAGGCCGGCGTGCGCCCGGCCCGGCCCGCCGCGGCGCCGACGGCGCGCCCGGTGGTCACCCGCGAGGCGGAGCACGCGGTGCGCGCCTGGCTCTCCGGCGTCGACGGCAGCGGCTCGCGCGCGGCCTGGATCCTCTTCGAGGGCGGGCTGGGCGGCGGCCTCCGGCTCTGCTCGCTGATCCTGAACGACGAGGCCGGAATCATGGACACCGCGGGTGGGCCCATCGCGCGCAAGCGCCTCGGGGCCGAGCTGCGCACGCTGCGCGAGAGCCAGAAGCTCCCGTGGGTCGAGGTCGACGGCCGCCACGCGTGCGCGCTGGTGGAGCAGGCGCTCGCGCTGCACGAGCGCCTCGGCACGGTGCCCCCGCCGGAGTTCGCGCGCTGGCGGAAGAGCTTCGCGGCAACGGTTTCAAGCCTTCAAGGCTCTTCATCTGCGGGGGCCCAGAAATGGCCCCCGCACTCCCCCAGCGGCGGACAACCCGCGAGTCCCGAGATTCTCGATCCCGCGCTCCTGGATCGCTCGGCGGACCTGCTCGACCTGCCCGAGCTGGGCGGATGGTTCCTCGACCCGGCGCGGGTGGCGCCCGAGGCGCTCGCGCTCCTGCAGGCGCGGGAGAGCCGCCTGGTGGTCTCGGAGCAGATCAAGGCCGAGCGCGAGGCCGCCATCCTCGACGGCGTGATCGAGGCCCACTTCCCCGCCCCGGCCCGGCTGCGCTGGGCGGGCCGGCTGCGGGCGATGGCGGAGATCTTCGCCATGACCCGGCGCGAGGAGACCGCGACGCTGGCCCGCTGCGTGGCGGCCGCTCTCGCGGACGCCTCGCGCCCCGCGACCGCCATCCCGTTCGTGCGCGCGCTGGCCGCCCGCGGACTCGAGATGGCGGCGGAGGTCGCCCTCGGGCGCGCGCGACTCGACGAGGTCACGCGCGCGCCGGTGCGGCGCGCTCGCGAATGATCCCCGGGCTCCGGGTCGGCCACGCCACCGACACTACCGGCCTCACCGGCTGCACCGCGATCCTGAGCGACGCGCCCGCGGTGGGCGGCTGCGAGATCCGCGGCTGGGCCGCGGGCGTGCACGGCCTCGAGTTCCTCGATCCACGCCACCTGGTCCCCACGCTCGACGGCGTGGTCCTGGCCGGCGGCAGCGCCTTCGGGCTCGAGGCGATCTGGGGCGTGATGCAGTACCTCGAGGAGCGCGGGGTGGGCTTCCGCACCCGCCAGACGGTGGTGCCGCACGTGGCGGGCGCCATCCTCTACGATCTCGGGGTGGGCGACCCGCGCGCGCGCCCCGACCGGGCGATGGGCCATCGTGCCGCGGCCGCCGCGCGGCCGGGCCCGGTGGAGGAGGGCAACGTGGGGGCCGGCACCGGCGCCACCGTGGGCAAGCTGGGCGGCATCGCGCGCGCCACCAAGGGCGGCCTCGGCTGCGCGGTGGCCGAGATCGACGGCGTGCACGTGGGCGCGCTGATGGCGGTGAACGCGGTCGGCGACGTGCGTGACCCCGCGACCGGCCGGCTCGTGGCGGGCGCCCGCGACGCGGCGGACGGGCGGCGATTGATCGACACCGCGGCGGCCCTCGCGGCCGGCGTGCCCGCGCCCGCCTTCCGGCCCACCAACACCACCATCGGGGTGGTGGCCACCACCGCCGCCCTCGACAAGGCGCAGGCCGCGCACCTGGCGCGCCTGGCGATGGACGGGTTCGCGCGCGCGCTGTCGCCGCCGCACCTCGCCACCGACGGCGACACCCTCTTCTGCCTCTCGGTGGGCCGCGAGCCCGCGCGGATGGAGGTGCTGGGCCCCGCGCTCGCGGACCTGGTGGCGCGCGCGATCGTGCGAGGCGTGCGAGCCGCGACCGGGGTGGCGGGCCTGCCCGCGGCCCGCGATCTCTAGCGCCGCTACCGGCCGAAGGTGAAGACGGAGCCGACCGAGCTCGGCACCATCTCGCGCGGCAGCCGGTGCATCATCGACGCCATCGCCTCGAGCCCGGTGCAGTGCTGGGGCACGATCCAGTCCACCTCGAGGTCGCGGAAGGCGTCGACCACCCGGGTGACGCGCTCCTCCCGGAGCCCGCTCAGGTGGAAGCCGCCGATCACCGCGTGCACCTTCGGCACCCCGGTGATGCGCGCGGCGTGGCGGCAGATCCCCACGATGCCGCGATGCGAGCAGGAGGTGACCACCACGAGACCGCGGCCGCGCACGTTGGTGATCATGGTCTGCTCGCCGAGGAAGGCGTCCGGCACGATCTGGCCGTCGCGCTCCACCCGCAGGTTCTCGGGGATCGTCTCGAACGCCTCGTGCTCGTGCATCTCCCCGCTCAGGAGCACCCCGTCCGCGATCATCATGGGGGCGCGCACCGACTCCACCTGGATGTCGTAGCGCTCGATCTCCTCCCGGTGGAGCCGGCCCATGTTGACCCGGTCGGCGCCCCGCTGGGTGAAACGGCGCAGGAAGTGGTCCTCCCCCGCGTAGAGCGTGAGCCCGCGCTTCATCTGCCGCCGATAGCTGCGGAGGAAGCCGCCGAGCCCGCCCCAGTGGTCCCAGTGCCCGTGGCTCAGGGCCAGCACGTCGACGGTCGACGGGTCGAGCCCGAGGGCGCGGAAGTTGTGGGCCATCGCGGTGTCGGAGGAGCCGAAGTCGAAGGCGATCCGCGAGGTGGTGGAGCCGCGCACGACCTCCACGTGGTGGGCGAGTCCGTGCTCGGCGCGCAGGTCCGGCATCTGGCGGGCCACGAAGGAGCTGAAGCGCCGCGCCACCTTCTCGTCCTGGCGCAGCAGGTCGACGTAGTTGTCGACCACGGTGGTGACGGTGACCCGATCGACCTCGGTGAACGAGAGCATCAGTCGACCCGCGCCTCGTCCCGGTACATCACCTTGTGGCGCGTGGTCTTCACCCACTCGTCGATCTGCTCGTCGGTCATGACGTCCTCGGGGTCCATGCGATCCCAGCTCACGATCTGATCCAGCCGTTTCTTCCAGCGCTTGTAGGAGGGCTTCAGCGGCGGGCCGAAGCACATCACGTCGATGATCGACAGGAAGTCGGGCACGCCCACCAGGGGCCGGATCGTGGCCTGCAGCTCCTCCTGGCCGATGGCGGTGATCCACCACACCGCGTAGCCGAGCGCGGCCGCCGCCAGGTGCGCGGACATGGTGGAGGCGGCCACCGACTGCAGGAGGATCCGCTCCGCGTTCTGCCGGTAGCGCCGGTCGAGCTCGGAGCCGTCGTTGAGCACCGGGAACGCGCGCACGAAGCGGAAGTCGGCCACCACGATCACGAGCCCCGGCGCGGTCTTCACCCCGTGGTAGTTCGGGGTGGGAAAGCCCATGCGCAGGCGCGCCCGGCGCTGCTGCTCGTCGACGAATCTCTGGCCGATGGCCCGCTTGACCGCCGGATCGGTGACGACGACGTAGTGCCACGGCTGCGCGTTCGCGCCCGAGGGAGCGTGCCGGGCCGACTCCAGGATCATCTCCACGTGCTCGCGCGGGATCTCGGCGGGCGCGAAGGCCCGGTTGGTCATGCGACCGCGGACCACGTCCATGAGCGCCTCGTTGCGGGCGTGCATGCGATCCTCCGGGGCCGGGCTAGGCGCCGACTTCCTCGTGCCAGAGCCCGAGCGCACGCAGCGCGGGCTCGTCGCCGAGATGGAAGAGACAGGCGGGCCCGGCCGTCGAGCGGTTCCGGTGCTCGACCCAGTGCCACGGCGGCACCGCGAGCACGTCCCCTTCCTCCCAGGCGATGGTCTGCTCGCCGATGCGGCTCTCGCCGCGGCCCTCGATCACGTAGATCACCTCGCTGCCGGTGCGGCGCTCCGGGTGCGCATCCTCGCCGGGGCGGAGCCAGCGCGCCTCCGAGCCCATCGTGCGCAGCGCGGGCTCTCCGGTGCGCGGGTTCACGTGACGCAGCACCACCGGGCGGCGGCGCGGGGCGGTCGCGGCCAGCGCGGCGAGGGCCGCGCGCACCGTGCGCCACGGCCACCGCACCTGCGGGTAGCCGGTGTCCTCGTACCGTGACCGACGCGGCACGAGGCCGGCCGCGGTCAGCTCGTCCTGCGAGGAGTCCACGTCGCTGATCGGGGTCGAGGCCGGCTTCATGGCGGAGGCCCAGTTGGCCTCCACGCTGCGGACCAGTGGGATATCGAGGCCGTCGAGCCAGATGACCGGCTCGCTGCCCTCGTGGCCGTGGTCGTGCCAGCGCATCGGCGGGGTGATGATGAGATCGCCCCGCTCCATCACGCACTTCACGCCGTCGACGGTGGTGTAGGCGCCGGCTCCCTCGACGATCAGGCGCAGGGCCGCGGCGGTGTGATGGTGGCTCGGCGCGACCTCGCCGGGCAGGATGATCTGGAATCCCGCGTAGAGGGTGGCGGTCGCGGAGGCGTTGCCGGGCAGGCCCGGGTTGCAGAGCATGAGCACCCGCCGCTCGGCCTGCTCGATGGGCACGAGGCGCGCCGCCTCCAGCAAGGGCTCGCGCAGCTCGCGCCACTTCCAGTGATGCGGCCGCACGCGGCTGGTGCGCTCGGGCGGCAGCAGCGAGTGCAGCACCGTCCAGAGCGGCGCCACCGACAGGCCGTCGAGGCGCTCGGAGTAGGCGGCGGGCAGCGCCGCGTCGCGGGTGGCGAGGCCGTCCGGACTCACCGCCGCGCCCTCGGGATCCCGCTCCGGCCCTCGAACGTGGTCCCCTCGAACGTGGTCCCCTCGAACGCGGTCATGGTCGCGCCGCCCGGCCGTAGTTTAACGCCCGGCGCCCGCGACGGCCAGCCGGTCGCGGCGCCTCCCGCTAGCAGTGGCGGCAGGGCGGGAAGTCCCGCGAGTACACCGGCTGCTGGAGGAACGCCTGCGGATCGTAGGTCCAGAACTGGCTGACCGCCGGGTAGGTGTGGATCACCGTGTTCTGGAGCGCGCCGTTCACCTTCTCGACCTTGCGGATGTAGATGTTCTGGGTCGGGTTGCCGTACTCGTCCATCTTCACGGGGCCGCGCGGGGCATCCTTGATCTCGACCCGGCGCAGCGCGGCCATCAGGGCCGCCCGGTCCTCCACCTTGCCTCCCACCGCCTTCACCGCCTCCTCGATGACCCGGGCCCCGGTGTAGCAGTTCTCCGAGTAGAAGGACGGGGGCCGCGAGTAGGCCTTCTCGAAGGCGGCGCGGAACGCCCGGTTGGCCGGGGTGTCGAGGGAGGCCGAGTAGTGGTGCGCGCTGATCACCCCGATCGCCTCGTCCCCGAGCTGCGACAGCACGTGCTCGTCGCTGTAGGTGCCGCCCGCGATCAGCGGGATGCGCGCCTTGAGGCCGCTGTCCGCGTACTGCTTGGAGAACAGCACGCTCCATCGCCCGAGGGCCACCACGAACACCGCGTCCGCGTCGCGCTTCACCTGGGCCAGGTAGGGCGCGTAGTCCTGGATGTTGAGCGGGACCCAGATCTTCTGGATCACCTGCCCGCCGTTGTCCTCGAACGACTTGTGGAAGCCGCCCACCGTCTCCCAGCCGAAGGCGTAGTCGAGGCCGATGGTGACGACCTTCTTGTACTTGAGGGTCTTCGCCGCGTACTCCCCGAACGGATGCATGTTGCCGCCCGCCGAGAAGCCGGTGCGGATGAGCCACCTGGGCCGCTTGCGCTGGGTGAGGTCCTCCGCGGAGTTGATCGGGTAGATGGCGGGGATGCCCGCGGCCTCGATGGGCGGCACGAGGGCGTAGGCCACGTTGGACAGGATCACGCCCGCGACGATGTTCACCCGGTCGCTGTCGATCAGCTTGCGCAGCTTGCTGACCGCGGTGGCGGGCTGGCCCTCGGTGTCCTCCAGGATCACCTCGAGCTTGCGGCCCGCGACCTGCATTCCGTGCTCCTTCCAGTAGAGCTCGCAGCCGCTGTACATGTCCTTGCCGGCCTGGGCGATGGCGCCCGAGAGCGGCGAGAGGAACCCGATCTTGATCGGAGCCTGCGCCCGGACGGGCGAGGCGAGACCCGCGAGCAGGGAGACGGCGCCGAGCAGGAGGGCGACGATGCGCATGGAATGAGCTCCTTTCCGGGCCGCGGCCCGGGACAGTCTACCCCTTCGGCGCCCGGGTGGGATATATCAGCGGGGTGCGGGTCGAGCTCCTGCTGACCGCGGTGGTGGGTGTGGGCGCCCTCTCCATCGACATGTTCCTGCCGTCGCTGCCCGCCATCGGGGCCGCCTTCGCGGCGCCGCCCGCCACCGTGCAGCTCACGGTGACCCTGTTCCTCATCGCCTTCGCGGTGGCCCAGCTCGTCTACGGTCCCCTCTCCGACCGCTACGGCCGTCGCGGGGTGCTGATCGGCGGGCTCGCGCTCTACACCGCGGCGGGGGTCGCCTGCGCGCTGGCCCCCGGAGTGGGGATGCTGGTGGGGGCGCGGGTGCTCCAGGCGCTGGGCGGCGGCAGCGGGCCGGTGGTGGCCCGCGCGGTGGTACGCGACCTCTACGACCACGAGCGCGCGGCGCGGGTCTTCGCCTACATGAGCATGGCCCAGTCGCTGAATCCGATGCTGGCGCCGGTGGTGGGCGGCTACGTGCACGAGGCGTTCGGCTGGCGGGCGGTGTTCTGGGTGCTGGCCGCCGCGGGCGCTCTCTTCACCATCTTGATGGTCCTGGGCGTGCGCGAGACCAACGTGCGGCGCGATCCGACCGCGCTGCACCCGGGGCAGATGGGACGCAACGTCGCCGAGCTGCTCGCGGACCGGAGCTACGTGGGCTACGTGATGGTCAACGCCCTGATGTTCGGCGGGCAGTTCGCGTTCATCTCGGGCTCGTCGTTCGTGCTGATCGGGGTGCTCGGCGTGTCCCCCAGCGTCTTCGGACTCTGCTTCGGCGCGGTGGCCCTCGGCATCATGACCGGCACCTTCCTGTCGGGACGCTTCGGCGGCCGGCTCGGGCTCGACCGCACCATCCGGGCCGGCACCACGCTCGGCGCGGGCGCCGGGCTCGTGCTGGCCGCGCTCGCCTGGAGCGGGGTGCTCACGCTGGCCGCGGTGATCGCGCCGATGTACGTGTTCGCGGTGGGGCTCGGGCTCACGCTCCCCAACGGGATGGCGGGCGCGATCGGCCCGTTCCCGCACATGGCCGGTCTCGCCGCCGCGGTGGCCGGCTTTCTCCAGATGACCGGCTCGGCGCTGTACAGCATGGCGGTCGGCCACTTCTTCGACGGCACCGCGCGGCCGATGGCCACCGCGATCGCGCTGGCGGGCTGCATGGCGGCGATCGCCTTCCGGAGCCTCCGTCGAGGCCGGGACCGGACGTGCTAGCATGAGCGCGATGACCGCGCGCCGCGCCAAGATCATCCCCTTCCCGGTGCGCCCCCCTGCGGGCGGCCGGCCCCCCGAGGCCGCACGTGGCTCGGCCCGCCCCCCGAAGGCCGACGTGGACCAGGGCCTGGTGGAAGCCCGGTGCTGCCGCGACCAGGCGGAGGCCCTGGTGGTCCGCGGGCTCCTGGAGAGCGAGGGCATCCGCGTCGTGCTGCAGAGCCGTCTGGCCCAGTCGGTCTACCCCTTCAGCGTGGGTGACCAGGCCGAGGTGCGCCTGCTGGTGGCGGCGGTGGATCTGCCGCGGGCGCGGGTGGTGCTGGCGCGGGTGGGGTAGGCCTTCCCGGACCACCCCTCACCCTGCCCTCTCCCCTGAGGGGAGAGGGAGATCAATCGGTCAGGCGAGGTGGAAGAGGCGGCGGGCGTTGGCGGTGACGGTCGGCCCCAGCGTCTCGAGGCTCTCGCCCCGTAGCGTCGCCACGTGGGCGGCGGTGATGGCGACCCAGGCGGGCTCGTTGCGCTGGCCCCGGTGGGGATGCGGCGGCAGGAACGGGCAGTCGGTCTCCACCACCAGGCGGTCCGCGGGCACGAACCGCGCGACGTCCGGCAGGGCCCGCGCGTTCTTGTAGGTCACCGGGCCGGCCAGCGAGATGTAGAGCCCCAGGTCGAGGCACCGGCGGGCCACCGCCACGTCCGCCGAGAAGCAGTGCATGACCCCGCCCACCTGCCCGACCCGCTCTTCCTCCAGCAGGGCCAGCGCCTCCGGGTGCGCGTCGCGGCAGTGGATCACCACCGGCTTGCCGAGGCGCCGGGCCATGTCGAGCTGACGGCGGAACACCGCGGCCTGCACGTCGGGCGGCGAGAGGTTGCGGAAGAAATCGAGCCCCATCTCGCCGAGGGCCACCACCTTGGCCGAGCCGCGCGCGAGGGCCTCCATCGCCTCGAAGTCGGCGTCGGTGGCGTCGGCGGCGTCGTGGGGGTGGATGCCCACGGTGGCGTGCACGGCGGGCAGCCGCTCCGCGAGGGCGACCGCGGCGGGATTGGTCTCGCGGTCGGTCCCGATCGTGACCATCCCGACCACGCCGGCCGCGCGCGCCCGCGCCAGCACCTCGTCCAGGTCGGCGGCCAGATCCGGGAAGTGCAGGTGCGCGTGGGTGTCGAAGAGAGGCGGCGCGCTCATCACGATCCCGGCTGCCCGGGTGGCTCGGGCTCGGCCCTCACCTTCATGATCCGGGGACCGTCCATCTCGACGATCGTGAAGCGGTAGCCGCCCGCGGTGGTCACCGTGCCCGGCCGCGGGACGGTACCGAGCCGGTGCAGGAGGAAGCCGGCGATCGTCTGGTAGTCCGGCGAGTCCGGCAGCGGCAGCCCGACCTGCTCGCGCAGGTCGCGGATGGTCGCGGTGCCGTCGATCATGTAGGAGCCCCCGGGCAGGCGGGCCACCGACGAAAGGCGCGAGCTCTCGCCCTCGTCGCGGATCTCGCCCACGATCTCCTCGAGCAGGTCCTCGGTGGTGACGAGCCCCGCCACCTGCCCGTACTCGTCCACCACCAGGGCCAGGTGGAGCCGGCTCGACTGGAACTGGCGGAGCACCGCGCTGACCGGCGCGGTCTCGGGCACGAACAGCGGCGGATGCATCAGCCGATCGAGGTTGACCGGCTGCCGGAGCGCCGCGCATCGGAAGAGGTCCTTGATCACCACCACCCCGACCGTGTCCTCGATCGAGCCGCGGTACACCGGCAGCCGCGCGTGCCCGAGGCGCGCCGCGCGCTCCAGCACCTCCGCGGGCGGGGTGTCCTGCTCGAGGCCGAGGATGTTCGGCCGCGGCACCATCACCAGGCGCACCGGCGTGTCCGTGAACTGGAACACCCGGTTCACGAGGTCACGCTCGCCGGCCTCGAACACGCCCTGGGTGGTGCCCTCGCGCACCAGGTACTTCACCTCCTCCTCGGACACCATCGGGATGGCCGGCGCGCGCGACTGGCCGATCGCGACCAGGATCAGCCGCGTCGTCCACGTGAGGACCCGGCCGGGCCCGGCCAGGACGCGCATCACTCGGGCGACGGGGCGCGCCACCAGGGCCGCCCCTCGCTCCGGGTCGCGGAGCGCCACCGCCTTCGGGGTGAGCTCGCCCACCACCAGCGACACGAAGGCGATCACCAGCACCACGAGACCGAGCGAGATGGTGCGCGCCCACCCGCCCGGAAACCCGATCTCGTGCAGCCAGGGGGTGAGCGCCTCCGCGCCGGCGGCGCCGCCCACCGCCGAGGCCAGGGTGCCGACCACGGTGATCGCGATCTGGATGGTGGCCAGCAGCGCGTCCGGATCGCGCTTGAGCCGCTCCGCGGTCTCCGCGCCGCGCACGCCCTGGGCGCGCAGCTGGCCGAGCCGCGACGGCCGCGCGGACACCAGCGCGATCTCGGAGCCGGCGAAGAAGGCGTTGGTCAGGATCGACACGCCGATCAGAAGTATCTCCACCCAGATGCTGTCCATGGGAGATCCCTCAGGGAGTGACGGTGAACCGCAGGCGACCGATGAGCTGGCCGGAGGCGGTGACCACGTCGACGCGGTAGCGGCCGGCCACCGGCGGCTTGAGGTCCGTGTAGGTCGAATAGGTGCGGAAGCCCTGGAGCCGGCCGCCCCGGACCGGGGTGGGCAGATCCACGTACGCCACCTGCTCGTGGTCGCGCCACCACACGTGGCGGATGGGCTGCCGGATCCCGGCCGGGGCGTAGACCGCGGTGTAGGCGGTCATCGCGTTCCACTCCGTCACCGTCGCGGCGGGGATCACCGCGCTCTCCACCGCGTCCACCGGCCGCATCTGGACCACGTCGCGGGCGAGCACCGCGCGGGCCAGGAAGAGAGGCGCGGGCGGCACCACGAACCGCCCCACCACCCACACCAGGGCCACGCCGATCAGGGCCGCGCCCAGGGCGTGGGCGTGCGCGCGCAGCCACCCGCCCGCCCCGCGTCGGAACGCGGGAGCCAGCGCGAGCGCGGAGAGCACCGCGCTCGACTCCAGCGCGATGAACGGGCGCACCCGCACCAGGGGTAGCGCGACGTTCAGGGCCGCGAACATCGAGAAGCCGAGGAGCGCGTGGTTCAGCCACGGCCGCGGCTGCACGAGCCGGCGATAGAGCGGGTCGATCGCGGTCAGCACCGCGCCCGCGGCCACCATCGCCGGGAAGATCACGTTCGGCGAGTCCAGCGTGGCCGCCGCGTAGTAGGCGGGGAGCACGAACAGCAGCAGGTTGTGGTACAGGGTCTGGATCGAGTAGTCGGCCACGGTGGCCACCAGGCCCTGGCCGCGCTCGTGCAGCGGCGCCCGCAGCTCGGTGATCAGCACGAAGAGCAGCCAGAGCAGCAGCAGATAGCCCACGATCCACGCCACGTGCGGCAGGCCGCGCCGGAACACGAACAGGGCGGCCAGCCCCAGCATCAGCGACAGGATCGAGATCGGCCAGCCCCCGAGCCAGCCGACGATCGGCAGGCTGGAGGCGGACGGCGGCGAGGGGCGGTCGGTCACGTGGCCGCGGGCGTGACCGGAGCCGGGTGCCCCTGGCGGCGCCAGTAGAAGAGGAAGAGGGCGATCGTGAACAGGGACTGGCTCACCGCGAGCACGCAGTCGAACAGGACCCGCGCCACGAAGTGGTTGGCGCCCGGCACCGAGCGGAAGGTCTGGCCGCCGATCACCGCGAGGCCGAAGATCAGCACGAAGAGCAGCCCCGCCACGCCGAGGATGGGCCAGCGCTGGCCCGCGGTGACCGTGGCGGCCCGACGCCACGCCCCGAGCGGAGAGGCCCCGCCCAGCACCACCACCGAGTCGACGAGCGCGAACCGGACCAGCAGCACCAGGATCACGATCGAGAGCCCGACGAGCGCGAGGCCTCCCACCAGCTGGACCGCGGGGCCCGCGGTGGAGACCGCCAGCCAGCCCACCGAGGGGAGCAGGAGCACCCACACCGCCATGAAGCGCACCAGCATGAGGCGCGGCCAGGCGCCGAAGCCCTCGGCGAGCGCCTGCCAGTAGCCCACCGGGGCGCCCTGCTTGATGCGGGCCAGCGCGGCGAGCATGGCGCTCACCACGAACGGGTCGAGCACCACCTGGGCGGTGAGCACGATGCGGAGCGCGCGCCCGCCGGTGTCCTCGCCCGGCTCGAAGAACTCGAGGTAGTTGAGCAGGACGTGCGTCGGGAGCCACACCGTCAGCGAGATCAGCGTGAACAGATGCAGATGGGTCGCGAGGAGGCGGAACGTCTCCCCGAGCACGGCGCGCACTACTTGACCTTGGAGCCCGAGGGCACGTCCTTGTCGAGCGTGAGCAGTGCGACCGTGCTCTCGTGCGAGGCGGCCAGCACCATGCCGTTGGATTCGATGCCCATGAGGGTGGCGGGCTCCAGGTTGGCCACGATCACGACCTTGCGTCCCACCAGGCTCGCCGGCTCGTAGGCCTCGGCGATGCCGGCCACCAGGATGCGGGTCTCCTCCCCGACCTGGATCGAGAGCTTCAGCAGCTTCTTCGATTTCGGCACGCGCTCCGCGGCGAGCACCTCGGCCACGCGGAGGTCGACCTTCTGGAAGTCGGTGATCGGGATCTTGCCGGGGGACGTGGAGGGGGCCCCCTCACCCTGCCCTCTCCCCGCCGGCGAGAGGGTGGAAGCGGTGCCGGGGTGAGGGGCCCTGCCCTCGCCCTTGGTGTCGACGCGCGGGAACAGGCCGGAGATCTTGCTCACCCGCGGCAGCGACGCGAGACCGCCCACCACCGCCGCGTCGAGTCGCGGCGGTCCGCTCATCCGGAGGGCGTCGCGGATCTTTCGCGCCGCGTCGGGCAGGAAGGGCTCCAGCATCACCCCCAGGAAGCCGAGCGCGTCGGCGAGGGTCACCAGCACCCGCTCGAGACGCGGCCGCTTCGCGGGATCCTTGCCGAGGGCCCACGGCGCGCTCGCGTCGACGTAGCGGTTCACGGTGCCGATGAAGGCCCAGAGCCCGGCCAGCGCCTTCTGGAACGCGAACTCCTGCATCGCCTGCTCGACGACGGCGCGCGCGGTCGCCGCGGCGGCGGCGATCTCGAGATCGGGGGCCTCCGCGGGCGCGCCCACCTGGGTCACCGGGCCCGCGGCCGCGATCAGGGTGGTGGCCCGGCTCGCGAGGTTGCCCAGGTCGTTGGCGAGGTCCGCGTTCAGGCGCTCGACCAGCGCTTCCTCGCTGAAGCTCGCGTCGAGGCCGAAGCTCATCTCCCGGAGCAGGAAGTAGCGGAACGCGTCGTGACCGTACTTGTCGGTGAGCTGGAAGGCCTCCACCACGTTGCCGACCGACTTGGACATCTTGCCGCCGCCCATCGACCAGTAGCCGTGCACGTTGAGCCGGCGGTAGAGCGGGATGCCGGCCGCCTTCAGCATGGTGGGCCAGTACACCCCGTGCGGCTTCAGGATGTCCTTGCCGATCAGGTGCTCGACGTGCTCCCAGAGTCCGCGCGTCTTCTCCCCCCCGTCCGAGACCGCGGAGTAGTAGTTGATCAGCGCGTCGAACCACACGTAGGTAACGTACTGGTCGTCGAAGGGCAGCGGGATGCCCCACTGCAGGCGCGCCTTCGGCCGGCTGATCGAGAGGTCGAGCAGCGGCTCGCGCAGGAATCCCAGCACCTCGTTTCTGTACCTCTCGGGTTGGATGAACCCCGGATGATCCTCCAGGTACTTGATCAGCCAGTCCTGGTACTTCGACATCTTGAAGAAGTAGTTCTTCTCCTTGATGAAGGTGAGCGCGGTCTGGTGATCGGGGCACTTGCCGTCCACGATCTCCTTCTCGGTGTAGAAGCGCTCGCACCCGTAGCAGTACCACCCGCCGTACTCCCCGAAGTAGATCTCGCCCGCGTCGTAGAGCCGCTGAAGGACCTCGCGCACCACCTTCTGGTGGCGCGGCTCGGTGGTGCGGATGAAGTCGTCGTTGGTGATGCCGAGGCGCCGCCACGTCTCCCGGTAGGCGTCCGCGATCTCGTCCGCGTAGGCCTTGGGCGAGACGCCGGCCTTGGCCGCGGCCTGCGCGATCTTGTCGCCGTGCTCGTCGGTGCCGGTGAGGAAGTACACGCGGTCCCCGCGCAGCCGCCGGTAGCGGCACATCGCGTCGGCCATGATGGTGGTGCACGCGTGGCCCAGGTGCGGGCGCGCGTTGACGTAGTAGATCGGGGTGGTGAGGTAGAAGGTGCTCATCGCGGGCCGCCGCTCACGCGGGCTTGATGTGGTCGCGGCCCTCCCACGTCACCTGGTCGAGGGGCACCTCGGCCTCGGTGCCGTCGGGGAAGCCGACCACCACCGACTGCTTCAGCACCCGGATCGACCGCACCTTGCCGGTCATGCAGCCGCCGCCCCCGCACGAGGCCGAGCACGGAGTGTTCACGCGCGGCAGCCGCGACCGCAGCTCCTCGTAGGTCGAGAACTCGTAGAGGAGGCAGCACTTGAGACGGCCGCAGTTGCCGAGGAGCCGGCTGTCGGTGAGCGGCATGTCCTGGGCCTTCGCCATCTTCACCGAGATCGGATCGAACTTGCGGAGGTGCGACGAGCAGCAGAGCTGCCGCCCACAGGGGCCGATGCCGTCGAGCAGCTTGGTGGTGTCGCGGGCGCCGATCTGGCGCATCTCGATGCGGGCCCGGAACTCGCGGGCCAGGTCCCGCACCAGGTCGCGAAAGTCCACCCGCTCCTCGGAGTTGAAGAACACGGTGACCCGCCGGCGCGAGGGATCCATCTCCACGTCCACGATCTTCATGGGCAGGGCGCGCCCGCGCACCGCGCGCGCGCAGGTCTCCACGCCCTTGACCTCGAGGGCGCGGCGCTCACGCCAGTCCCGCTGCTCGCTCGCGGTCGCGGGGCGGACCACCCGGCGGTAGACCCGATCGCGCTTGAAGGAGGGCACCACGCGCTTGGGCCGGCGCACCTCGCCGATCGCGGGCGCGCCGCCCCCGGTCTCGACCATCACCAGGTCCCCGACGTGCAGGTCCGGATCGGCGGTCTCGTAGTCGTCGGCCAGCAGGGGCTCGCGCAGCCGCACTCCGACGAGGTAGCGGGGCGCGCCGTCCTCGACGTCGGGCTCGAAGGGCTCGCTCATGGCCTCACGCCGCCTCCGCGAGACGGCCCAGCAGCACTTCCACCGTCAGCCGCGGTGAGACGTTGCCCTGGAGCGCCAGCCAGGCCTCCCGGCAGTCGCGGAGCCCGCCCAGCACCGCGTCGAGCGACCGCTCGCGGCCGGCCGCCCGCGCCGCGTCGCCGAAGACGGCCAGGCGGGCCGGCCCGTCAACCAGCCCGCAGAGGAGGTCGCGGTGCCAGAGCCAGCACGTCTGGATGAACGTCTCGGCGGCCTGGCGGTCCCGGCCCACCTGGTCGCCCAGCTTGAGGATGCCGTCGACGCCCTGCGCGCGCGCATCGGTGAGCTGGCGCAGGGCGCGGGTGTGAGCCTCGCCGCGCACGTCGGGCAGCAGCGCGGGCACGCCCTCCACGAGCCGCGGCCGGAAGCGGACCACCTGGCAGCGCGAGAGCACGGTCGGAGGCAGGGTGCGGATCTGGGTCAGGATCAGGATGATGACGGTGCGGGCCGGCGGCTCCTCCAGGGTCTTGAGGAAAGCCTGGGGCGTGGCCGCGGTCATCTTCTCCGCCTCGTCCACCACGAAGACCTTCGTCGGCCCCTCGACCGGCTTGAGCGCGGCCAGGCGCTCGAGCTCACGCACCGTCTCGATCCGCAGGGCCGGCGTGCCCTTGGGGTTGCCCGCGGGCGGCGTGGGCCCGAGCAGGTGCACGTCGGGATGCCGGCCCTTCTCGGCCCGCTCCGCGGCGGGGCCGCCCGACGGGGCCACCAGCGCGGCGGCCAGGGCCAGGGCGGTCGCCTTGCGTCCGGAGCCCTCCGGGCCGACGAAGGCGTAGGCGTGGGCCACGCGCCCGGTGGCGAGCGCCCGTCGCAGCAGCGTCACCGCCTCCGTCTGATCCCGGATCGCGTCAAGCGCCACGGCCCCCTCCTCGTCGCGCCAGGCACTCGTCGACCGCGCGCACCACGTCGGCGTGCAGCCGGTCGGCGTCGCGGCCCGCGTCCAGCACCGTCACCCGGCTCTTGTCGTTGCGGGCAATCTCGAGATAGCCCTCGCGGACCCGACGGTGGAAGGCGAGGTCCATCTTCTCGAAGGCGTCGAGGGCGCGATGCCGGATGCGCTGCATGCCGGTCACCGGGTCCAGGTCGAGCACCAGGGTCAGGTCCGGGAGGACCCCGCCCGTCGCGAGCATGTTCAGCTCGCCGATGGTCTGGGCGTCGACCCCCTGCCCGTGGCCCTGGTAGGCCACCGTCGCGTCGGTGTAGCGGTCCGAGATCACCACCGCGCCCCGCGCGAGCGCCGGCTCGATGACCCGGGTGACGTGCTCGCGGCGCGCGGCCATGAACAGGAAGGTCTGGGTCAGCGGGGTCGGCGTGAGCCCCTCGCCCTCGAACAGGGCCCGGACGCGCAGGCCGAGGGACGTGCCGTCGGGCTCGCTGGTGAGGACCACCTCGATGCCGCGGGTTGTCAGGTGCTGCGCCAGCCGCGCGCACTGGGTCGACTTACCCGATCCCTCCACGCCCTCGACGGTGACGAGTGCGCCGCGCATGCGCGTACTTTAACACCGATCCGAGAGGGCCGTTCGCTAGGCGGGTGACCACCTCAGGGTAATTCGTTCCACAGTACTGTTACGACCTTTCCTAACGCGAAGCAGCGATTCCGCATCGAATCCGGGCAATTTCCACGTTTTCCGCGTGGCCCGTGTCTTGCTCCTCGATCTGGCCACCTGAGGCGGAGCGCGGGCTCAGCCCCTCGCCACACACCGGTTCTGCGCGAGGGGTGCCCGCCTCCGCCCTCGGGTAGAGAGTTGCGGCGGACGAAACGCTCGACGCGCCAGAGGCGTCAGCAGAAGCAGAGGCGTCAGCAGAAACAGAGGCGTCAGCAGAAGCAGAGGCGTCAGCAGAAACAGAGGCGTCAGCAGAAGCAGAGGCGTCAGCAGAAGGAGGTACCAGGGCCATGGGACTGGCGGGACTGATCCGGACGGCGGTGCTGGTAGGCATCGGGGCCATATGGCTACTCGGGTGATGCTCCAGAGCGGCGGCATGCGAGGCCGCGGCCTCGGCTGGAAGGCGGAGCGCTGTGTCGATCCGGGCACCTGCGATCTCCACCTCTGCGTGGCCGACGACGAGGGCGGCTACTGGCATCCGGAAGACCCCCTCGCCTTCGCCAAGTGGCGCGTGCGTGCCGACCTCGACGCCATTCCGACCCACGTGATGGTGCGGGTCCGGCGCGGCTGGGACGCGCTCCGACGCAGCCTCATGGTCGGCGCCGTCGGACTGGGCGGCACCGCGGCGGTCGTCGGCATGTGGTGGGGCGGTCACAGGATCTTCTCCATGAAGACGCTCAGCGGATCCGGCGCGTACGCGCCGAAGGCGCCGCGCTCGGCATAGCCCGCCGAGCGGTACAGGGCGAGCGCCTCCGGCTGGTGGATGCCGGTCTCGAGGCGCAGGCAGGTGAGGCGCTCCGCGCGCGCCTCGGCCTCGATCCGGTCCAGGATGCGCCGCCCGATCCGGTGGCCTCGCGCCGCCGGGGTCACGTACATCCGCTTCAGCTCCCCGTAGCCCTCGTCGATCCGCAGCGCCCCGCAGCCCACCGCCTCCCCGTCGAGCCGCGCCACGAAGAAGCGCACGTCGGACGCGGCGAGGGCGTCGACGTCGAGGAGGTGGTTGCTCTCCGCCGGGTACAGCGCGCTCTGGTAGGCGTCGAGGGCGTCCAGCAGGCGGATCACCGCGGCCTGCCGGGGCGACTCCGGCGCGAGGGCGAACGCGGGCTGGGTCATGACGACGTCCGAGCCCGGGGCGCCTCGGAACGCCGCGCCGCCGCCCAGTAGCGCAGCGGCGGAGGCAGCAGTGGAAGGCTTCCCCGGCTGGCCGCGGCCAGCACGGTCAGGAGGCGCTGTCGTCCGGCGCTCCACGGCAGACCATAGCCTTTCCGGATGGCGGGCGGCAGGAGTCCCACCGCGGGGAGCGCCGCGAGGCGGAAGATCGGCCGCAGCGGCCGGGGTACCGGCGGCGCCAGCACCTGGTGCGCGAGCGCGCGGGCCTCGTCGGTCACCTCGATGGCGCCGGAGGCAAGCGTGGACTCCAGATACGCCCGCAGCGCCGCCTCGGTGCGCGGCAGGGAGCCGGCGGGGATGCCGAGCCGGGGCTCGATGCCGCTGCCTTCCTCGCAGTACCGATCCGCGTCGGCCGGGCCCAGCGGCCCCACGAAGCGCCGATAGGCGAGCAGGAACGAGTCCAGCAGCGTGGCGTGAACCCACGCCAGCAGGGCCGGATCGTGGGCGCTGTACGGCGCGCCCGCGGGGGCGCCCCCCGCCGGCCGGTCGAGCCGGCCGTGCACCCGATCGTGGATCGCGTTGATCCGGGCCCCGGCGGCCGCCGCCTCCTCCTCCGAGCCGAAGGTCAGGGCGAGCATGGCGTGGAGTGTCCGGTGCAGGCGCCGGGACCAGCCCCAGGGCTCGGTGGTGAAGGCGCTATGCTCGGCCACCCCGCGGGCCACCATCGGATGGGCGAGCTGGAGCAGGATCGCCCGGCCCCAGCCCGCCAGCAGCACACGCTCCCGGTGTATGGTGCGGGACATCGGGGCGGAGACGGGCAGGTCCGACACCCCGGTGCTGGAGGTCCCGGGCCCCGGGATCGTGCGCATGGCTCATTATGCGCGCGACCGGAAACCTCGAGCGCGCCCCGGGGGTTCCTACACCGTTCACGCAAATTTTCGAAAGGAGACCGCGATGCGTCGAGCCACGATGACGCTGGTCACTGCAGCCCTGCTGCTGACCGGCCTGGTCCTGACGTCGCCGGTCGCCGCCCTCGACGTCGGGCAGAAGGCGCCCGACTTCACCCTGGCGGCACCCGGCGGCAAGCAGGTCAAGCTCTCCGACCTGACCGCGAAGGGCCCCGTCGTCATCTTCACGTTCATCCAGGCGTTCACCGGCACCTGAACCAAGGAACTGCTCGGCTTCGAGGGGGCCATCCCCCAGTTCGAGGCCGCGGGCGCCCAGGTCGTGGGCGTGAGTGCCGACCATGTCGCAACGCTGGAAGCCTGGACCAAGCAGAATCCGATCCACTACACGATCCTCTCCGACTTCCGCCGCTCCATGCTGCCCGCGTACGACGCGCTGGTCACCGACGACAAGAGCCCGATCTACCGCTACGCCAAGCGCGCCTACTTCATCATCGACAAGACCGGGACGGTGCGCTGGACCAAGGTCGAGGCCAACCCGCTGGACCTGCTCGACCCCGCCGAGGTGCTCAAGGCATTGAAGGAGTCCGGCGTCTGATGCGAGCGCGATTCGCCGCGGCCGGCGTGCTCGCGGCGGCGCTCTGGGCCACGGCCGCGGCGGCGCAGCCCGCCGCGGCGCCGTCTCCGGCCTGGGAGCAGATGGGCGTATCGGTCTACGAGTCGCCCGGGCCCGCTCCCGCCTTCGCGCTGCCCGCGCTCGACGGCCGCACCGTGCGGCTCGAGGACTACCGCGGCAAGCCGCTGCTGCTGTTCTTCTGGGCCACCTGGTGACCGGACTGCCGGGAGGAGTTACCTTCCGTCAACCGGCTGTACCAGGAGATGAAGGACCAGGGGCTCGAGGTCCTATTGATCAGCTTCCGTGAGAGCGCCGACCTGGTGAAGCGCACCGTGGCCGAGCGCGGCTACACCGCCACCGTGCTGCTCGACGCAAGCGGCGACGTCACCGGACGGCAGTACGGGGTCTGGGGGCCGCCCACCGCCTACCTCGTCGACCGCGAGGGCCGTCTCGTCGGCCGCCTGGTCGGCGCCAAGGACTGGAGCGGCCAGCCGGCCCGCGACCTGCTGAAGGCCTTCGTCGCCCCGCCCCGCTAGCCGCGCCCCGCGGCAAGCGGCGGCGGCCCCGCCTGGTCGCGGGCGTGGCCGGTCATCGCGACGAGGGCCCGGACCAGGTCGGTGAGGGCCGAGGCCGCGGAGGCGTCCGCGAGCCGGCCGTCCTGGAAATGCCCCGACTCCAGGTAGACGCTGGTCGGCACCACCAGGGCCCCGAACCACGCGAGCACCGCGCGCAGCTGCCAGTCCACCCCGAGGTAGTGGTGCGAGGTGGCCCCCATGGCCACGATGCCCACCGGCTTGGCGCGCAGCGCGTCGAGCGGGGTCAGGTCGAGCAGGTTCTTGAGCGCGCCGGTGAACGAGGCGCGGTAGACCGGGCTCGCCAGCAGCACCGCGTCGGCCGTGGCGATGGCGTCCACCAGCCGGCCGCTCTCGTCGGGATAGCTCTCGGGCGGCCGCCCGTCCGCGAACGAGACCCGGTGGGCGTGCAGGCTCACGACGGTGGCGCTGACGTCGGGCAGCGCGCCCGCGCAATCGGCCGCGAAGCGCACCGCGGCGTCGAGCCGCCCGGGCGGCGTCACCGCTCCCACCACCGCGAGCAGGCGCGCCATCGCCTCAGGCCGCGGGGCGGCTGCGGTCACGCCGCGCCGCGCCGGCCCGCACGAGGGGGATGAGCTCTCGCCCGAACTCGGCCGCGTCGGCGAGCGGATCGAAGCCGCGGATCAGCAGGGTGGTCACGCCCAGATCGTGGTAGGCGAGGAGCGACTCGGCCACCTGCTCGGGCGTGCCCACCAGCGCGGTGGTGTTGCCCGCGCCGCCCACCGCCCCCGCGATCGGGGTCCAGAGCCGCTCGTCGTACACCTCCGCCTGTGCCGCGAAGTCCACCAGGCGGCGGGCGCCCACCGCCTCCGGCAGCGGCAGCGTGCGGTCGCCCTGCTTGGCCCGCACCTGGGCGAGGATGGAGCGCGCCTTGTCCCACGCCTGGGCCTCGGTGGGCGCGATGATCGGCCGCAGGGAGACGCTGAAGCGGAGATCGCCCGGCTCGCGCCCCTCCCGGGCGGCGGCGGCGCGCACGGTGGCGATGCGCTCGCGGATGGCGGCCAGCGGCTCGCCCCACAGCATGTAGACGTCGCAGTGCCGGGCCCCGATGCGATGCGCGGCCTCGGAGGCGCCGCCGAAGTAGAGCGGGATCGACGGCCGCTGGAGCGGCTTGACGTCCGACGCGGCCTTGATCACGCGGTAGAACTCGCCGGCGTGATCGAACGGACGCTCCTCGGTCCACATCCGGCGCATGACCGTCAGGTACTCGTCGGTGCGCCGGTACCGCGTGTCGTGATCGACGAAGTCGCCGTCGCGCCCCTGGTCGAGGTCGCTGCCTCCGGTGATGATGTGCAGCGACACGCGGCCGCCCGAGATCCGGTCGAGGGTGGCCGCCTTGCGCGCGGCGAGCGTGGGGGCCACGAAGCCGGGCCGATGGGCGATCAGGTAGCCGAGCCGCTCGGTGTGGGCCGCCGCGTAGGACGACACCAGGAAGCCGTCGGCGGAGGTGGCGGTGTAGCCGACCAGCACCTTGTCGAAGCCGGCCTGCTCGTGGGCGCGGGAAAAATCACGGATCCACGCCAGATCGATCTCGCCGCCGATCACGTGCACCGCCGCGCCGTCGGCCCCCTCGGGCCGCACCCCGATCATCCCGATCAGCTCGATGGCCATCACGTCCTCCTGAGCGCCGCGCCGACCGTGGCGGCCGCACGGGCCACGATATCATCGGCCAGGTGGTCGGCGTCGCGGCCGACCCCGCACAGCACCGACGACTTCAAGGTGTGGAGCCACGGCAGCCCGAGAAAGTAGAGGCCCGGGCACGCGCTCACGCCGCGCCGGTGGACGGCCTCGCCCGCCGCGTCGAGCACCGGCAGGCCGATCCACGAGAAGTCGCGGCGGAAGCCGGTGGCCCAGATCACGCTCGTGATCCCGGACGCGTCGAGGTCCAGGGAGCGGATCGCCACGACGGACGACGGCGGCGGAGCGGGCAACGTCTCCTCGGGCGCGGCCAGCCCCGCCTGCGCCACGTACGCGTCGACGGAGCGGGTGAAGGCGGCCACCCCTTCGTCGCCGCGGGCGATCTGCGCGTCGAGGTCATCGGCCAGCCGCAGCCGGGCGCCGTCCATCGCCTCCACGCGCCCGAGCAGGGTGACACCGCGGGCCGCGTAGTCGCGCAGGTCGATGTCGTGGCCGCCTCCCACCCCGGTCACCAGCGGGTTCGGGCGCCCGCGCGCCTCCGGCCGCTCCGCGAGGGTCTGATCGAGCGCGCCCATCCGCTCCATCCACCAGAACATGTCACGGCCGCGATAGCGGCGGGGGAAGCGGCGATGGCGGCCGACCGCGAGCAGCACGCGGCGGCCCGCCGCGAGCAGGTCCTCGACGATCTGGCAGCCGGAGGCGCCCGAGCCCACCACGAGCACCGCGCCCGGCGGCAGGCGACCCGGGTTCCGGTAAGCGCTCGAGTGCACCTGGACGATCCGCGCGGGCAGCGCGGCGCCCAGAGCCGGGATCACCGGCTCCTGGTAGGGCCCGGTCGCCACCACCACGCTCTCCGCCTCCAGCGCGCCGTGCGAGGTCTCGAGGCGGAAGCCGTCGCGTCCGGTCCCGAGCGCGAGAACCGTCACCCCGGTGCGGAGCGGCGCCGCGATGGCGGCCGCGTAGCGCTCGATGAACGCGACGACGTCGTCGCGGGTGGCGAAGCCCTCCGGATCGCCGCCGTCGTAGGGCTGGCCCGGGAGGGTCAGGCTCCAGTTGGGGAACTGGAAGCAGAGCGAGTCCCACCGCTCGCTGCGCCAGCGCTCGGCCAGCCGGCCGCGCTCGAGCACCACGTGGGCGCGGCCGCGCCGGGACAGCGCGTGGCTCATCGCGAGCCCCGCGTGGCCCCCGCCCACGATCACCGTCTCGTGGCGCTCCGTCGTCCCGCTTCGCGGCCGGCTGCTCTCCATGTGTCCGGCAAGCCTACGGAGCGGCGGGGGGCTAGTCAATGACACTGGACTCGCCGACTATACTGAGTCGATGTTCCATCCCGTCGTCGAGACCTGGTTCCGCTCCCGCTTCCGGGAGCCCACGCCGGTGCAGGCCCAGGCCTGGCCGCTGATCGCGGCCGGCCGAGACGTGCTGATGACCGCGCCCACCGGCTCCGGCAAGACCCTGGCCGCGTTCCTGGCCTGCCTCGACCGCCTGTTCCGCGAGGGGGTCGAGGGCCGGCTCGAGGACCGCACCGCCATCCTCTACGTCTCGCCGCTCAAGGCGCTCTCCAACGACGTGCGCCGCAACCTGGAGGAGCCGCTCGGCGAGCTGTCGAAGGCCGCGGTGGCCGCCGGCCTGCCCGGCCCCGGCATCCGGACCGCGGTGCGCACCGGGGACACGCCGGCCCACGAGCGGCGCGCGGTCGGCCGCCGGCCGCCCCACGTGCTGGTGACCACGCCGGAGTCGCTCTTCATCGTGCTCACCGCGGAGTCGAGCCGGACCTGGCTCTCCCAGGTGCGCACCGTGATCGTGGACGAGATCCACGCGGTGGCGGGCGACAAGCGCGGCGCCCACCTCGCGCTCTCTCTGGAGCGGCTGGAGGAGCTGGTGGTCTCGCGCGGGGGCAGCCGCCTGCAGCGGGTCGGTCTCTCCGCCACCGTGCGCCCCATCGAGACCGCGGCGCGCCTGCTGGTGGGCACCTCGCGGCCGCTGCCCGAGGTCGTCAACGTGGGCCAGCGCCGCGACATGGACCTGGCCATCGAGGTGCTGGGCGACGAGCTGGGCGCGGTGTGCACCAACGAGCAGTGGGAGGAGATCTACGACCGGGTCGCGGCTCTCGCCCGCGAGCACCGATCCACGCTGGTGTTCGTCAACACCCGGCGGCTCGTCGAGCGCGTCACCCGCCACCTGGCCGATCGCCTCGGGGCCGAGCGGGTCGCCGCGCACCACAGCAGCCTGAGCCGCCAGCGCCGCTTCGACGCCGAGCAGCGCCTCAAGTCGGGCGAGCTCTCGCTGGTGGTCGCCACCGCGTCGCTCGAGCTGGGCATCGACGTGGGGACCGTCGACCTCACGTGTCTGCTGGGCTCGCCGCGCTCGATCGCCACCGCGCTGCAGCGGGTCGGCCGCTCGGGCCACGCGCTCCTCGCCACCCCGAAGGGGCGGCTCTTCCCGCTCACCCGCGATCAGCTCGTGGAGTGCGCGGCGCTGGCCCGCGCGGCCCGGCGCGGCGAGCTCGACCGCCTCACGCTCCGGGACGCGCCGCTGGATGTCCTGGCCCAGCAGGTGGTGGCGATCTGCGCGAGCGAGGAGCAGGACGAGGACCGGCTCTTCGCGCTCTGCCGCCGGGCCGCGCCTTACGCCGGTCTCCGGCGTCACGACTTCGACCAGGTGGTGGACATGCTGGCCGAGGGCATCGCCACCCGCCGCGGCCGCTACGCGGCGCGCCTGCACCGCGACGCGGTCGGCCGCAAGCTCAAGGGACGCCGGGGCTCGCGCCTGGCCGCGATCACCTCCGGCGGCGCCATCCCCGACAATGCCAACTACGAGGTGGTGCTGGAGCCGGACGAGACCACCATCGGATCGCTCGACGAGGACTTCGCGATCGAGTCGATGGCGGGCGACGTGATCCTGCTCGGCAACACCTCCTGGCGCATCCGCCGGATCGAGAGCGGCCGGGTGCGGGTCGAGGACGCCGGGGGCGCCCCGTCGACGATCCCCTTCTGGCTCGGCGAGGGTCCCGCGCGCACCGCCGAGCTCTCCGCGGAGCTGGGCGCGGTGAGACAAGGCGTGGCCGATCGTCTTCGAGACCCCGAGGCCGCCGCGGAGTGGCTCGAGCGCGAGACCGGGCTCGACCGGCGCGGGGCGCTGCTCGTCCGCGACTACGTGGCGGCGGCGCGCGCCGCGCTCGGTGCCGTGCCCACTCGCGACACGGTGGTGGTGGAGCGCTTCTTCGACGAGGCGGGCGGCATGCAGCTGGTCGTGCACGCCCCCTTCGGCGGCCGCATCAACCGGGCGTGGGGCATGGCGCTCCGCAAGCGCCTCTGCCACTCGTTCAACTTCGAGCTGCAGGCCGCCGCCACCGACGACGGCGTGCTGCTCTCCCTCGGCCCGCAGCACAGCTTCCCGCTCGAGGCGGTCTTCGAGATGCTGCACCCGAACGGGCTCGACGAGCTCCTGACCCAGGCCGCGCTCCAGGCGCCGATGTTCAACACCCGCTGGCGCTGGAACGCCAACCGGGCCCTGGCCCTCCTCCGGTGGCAGAACGGCCGGCGCGTGCCGCCGTATCTTCAGCGCATGCGCGCGGAGGACCTGCTGGTGGCGGTCTTCCCGGCGCAGCTCGCCTGCCAGGACAACATGGAGGCGGGTCCCATCGAGGTGCCGGACCATCCGCTGGTGCGCGAGACCCTGCGCGACTGCCTCACCGAGGCGATGGACATCGAGGGCCTGCGCGCCTGTCTCACCGCGCTCCACGCCGGGCAGATCAAGCGGGTGACCCGGGAGACGCCGGAGCCCTCGGTGTTCGCCCACGAGATCCTGAACGCGAACCCCTACGCGTACCTCGACGATGCTCCCCTGGAAGAGCGGCGGGCCCGCGCGGTCACCCTGCGGCGCGGCCTGCCCGCCGCGGTCGCCGACGACGTGGGCCGCCTCGACCCGGACGCCATACGCGCGGTGGTGGACGAGGCGTGGCCCGACCTGCGCTCGGCCGACGAGCTGCACGACCTCCTGCTCGACGTGGGCGCCCTGCCCGCGGACCGGAGCGACGCGCGGACCGAGGTGTGGACCGGTTACCTGGACGAGCTGATCGCGGCCGGGCGCGCGGCCCGCCTGCTCCACGAGGGCCGCGTCTTCTGGGTCGCGGCCGAGCGCCGCTCGCTCGCGGCCACGGTGTGGCCCCGCGGCCGCTTCGAGCCCGACGTGGCCGAGCCGCCCGCGCGGCGGGCGCCCGCGTGGTCCGATCGCGAGGGCGCGCTGGTGGAGGTGGTGCGCGCGCGGCTCGGCCTGGTGGGGTCCACCACCGCGCCCGCCCTCGCGGAGGACCTCGGGGTGACCCCGGGCGAGATCGACGCGGCCCTGGCCGCGGTCGAGGCCGAGGGCGGCGTCCTGCGCGGCCGCTTCACCCCGGGCGCGCTCACGGACACCGGCGGGGTCCTCGCCAGCGCCCCCGGCATCGCCGGCGCCCGCGGCGTGGCCAGCGCCCGCGGCATCGAATGGTGCGACCGCCGACTCCTCGCGCGCATCCATCGCCGCACGCTCGACGGCCTCCGCCGCCTGATCGAGCCGGTCTCACCATCGGCGCTCCTGCGCTTCCTGTTCTCCTGGCAGCACGTCGCTCCCGGCAGCCAGCAGCACGGCCGCGACGGCCTGCTCCGGGTGATCGAGCGCCTGCAGGGCTTCGAGTCCGCCGCGGGCGCATGGGAGCGGGAGATCCTGTCCGCGCGGGTGGCCGGCTACCAGCCCGGCTGGCTCGACGAGCTGTGCCTCTCGGGCGAGGTCACCTGGGGACGCCTCGGCCTGCACGAGAGCGCGCGCCATGCCGGCCGCCGTCTCTCGGCGACCGTGCCGCTGGCCCTGCTGCTGCGTCGCGACCTCGCGTGGCTGCTCGATCCGCGGCCCGAGCCGAGCGCGCTACTCGAGGCCGGAGCCCTGCCCGGCAAGCCTTCGGGACCCGCCGTCGACGTGCTCGGCCATCTCGAGCGACGCGGTGCCTCGTTCGTGGAGGACATCGCGACCGGGGTGCGGCGCCTCCGCGTCGAGGTCGAGGAGGCGCTCTGCGAGCTGGTGACCGCCGGACTCGTGACCGGCGACGGCTTCGCCGGGCTGCGCAGCCTGCTCCACTCCGAGAAGCGCCGCCGGCCGCGCCCGGGCCGGCCCACCCCCGTGCGCCCCTCCCCCGGCACCGGCCGGTGGGCGCGGGTCGCGCCGCCGCCGGCGCCCCCCGCCGAGGACCTGATGGAGGCGCAGGCCCGCCAGTACATCCGCCGCTACGGCATCGTGTTCCGCGACCTGCTCCAGCGGGAGCCGCGCGCGCCGGCCTGGCGCGATCTCCTGCGGGTCTACCGGCGGCTCGAGATGCGCGGCGATCTCCGAGGCGGCCGCATCGTGAGCGGCTTCGTGGGCGAGCAGTTCGCGGCCCCCGAGGCGCTCGAGGCCCTGCGCGCGATCCGCCGCGAGCCGCCGAGCGGCCAGACCGTCTCGGTGTCGGCGTGCGACCCGCTCAATCTGATCGGGGTGGTGACGCCGGGCCCGCGCGTCGCCGCGGTCCTCGGCCATCGCGTCACCTATCGCGACGGCGTGCCGGTGGACGAGGCGCGGGGGCGCGCGGAGCGGGTGGGCGAGCGGAAGCGGCGCTAGCTAGCGGCCGAGGCCGCGGGACTGGATGCCCTGGGTCACGTCGCGGTCGAGGTCCGGCCGCCGCGAGGGCGCGGGCGCGCTGTCTCGCAGCATCCGCTCGGTGCGCTGGCGGTCGAGCTCGCCGAGCGCCTGGGCGGTGTCCTCCTCGAGCTTCCGCGGCGGCACCTTCTGCAGGGCCGGCGACCGCTGCTTGTACTGGAGCTCGATCGAGCCGCCCGCCTTAGGCGCCGGGGGAGGGCTCTGCGCGCCCGCGCCGGCGGCGGCGACGAGCAGGAGCGCGGCGACGATCGACGGCGTCTTCATGGCGAGCCTGGCTAAAGGTAGGCGCCGCCGGGGCGACCTGTCAAACTTTCGGGACGCGGCGCTCCCCGGACGGCCCTCAGGGAGCCCCGGCCAGCACGGCCTCCCGCAGCCCGCCGCGAGCCCCGAACCAGTCGAGCCGATCCCGCAGCCCCACCACGGGGCCGATCACCGCCAGCACCGGCGGGGCGAGCCCCGCGTGCTGCGCGCGCACCACGATGTCGCCGAGGGTGCCGGTCACCGTCTCCTGCGCCTCGGTGGTCCCCCAGCGGATCAGCGCCACCGGCGTCTCGGGCACGCGGCCGTGGGCCATCAGCGTGGCCGCGATCCGGGGCAGGCTCCGGAGGCCCATCAGCACCACCAGGGTATCGACCGCGGTGGCGAGCCGCGCCCAGTCCACCGACTCCGCGCCCTTGTCGGGATCCTCGTGGCCGGTGACGACCGCGAACGAGGAGCCCAGCCCGCGGTGCGTCACCGGGATGCCGGCGTAGGCGGGGACCGCCACCGCGGCGCTCACCCCGGGCACGATCTCGAACGGGATCCCGGCCTCCGCGAGGGCCAGCGCCTCCTCGCCGCCCCGGCCGAACACGAACGGGTCGCCGCCCTTCAGGCGCACCACGAACCCACCGGCGCGGGCGTGCTCGACCAGGAGCGCGTTGATCCGGGCCTGCGGCAGGCAGTGGGCGCCCGCGTGCTTGCCCGCGAAGACGCGGAGGGCGCGCGGCGGCGCCTCGTCGAGCAGCGCCGGGTTGACCAGGCGATCGTAGACGACCACGCGCGCTCGGCGGAGGACCTCGATCCCGCGCACGGTCATGAGGCCCGGATCGCCCGGCCCCGCTCCGACCAGGTAGACGCGCCCCGGCTCGGTCATGCCGACTCGAGGCTCCGGCGGAGCCGGACGCGGGCCTCGCGGTAGCGCCGCTGCGCCACCAGCCGGCGCAGGCGCGCGTCGAGGGCGCCGCGCCAGCGCGCCGCCGGCGCGGACGTTCCGCTCTGCCGGAGGTTGGCACGTGCCTCGGCGGCGAGCTCCACGAGCATCGCATGTGCGGCGGTGAGATAGCCCTCCAGCTCCTCGCGGATGGCGCGCGCGGCCGCGGGGCTCGCGCCTCCCGTGGAGACCGCCACCGCCAGGCGTCCGCGGCGGACCACCGCGGGCAGGATGAAGTCGCAGTGCGCGGGGTCGTCGGCCGCGTTCACCCAGACGCCGCGGGCGCGGCCGTCCGCGCTCACCGCCGCAGTCACTTCCAAGTCGCCGGTGGCGGTGAACGCGAGCTGGCGCCCCGCCAGGTCGTCGGCGCGGTAAGGACGGGCCACGTGCGTGATCCGTCCCCCCGCGGCCCAGGCCGCGAGCCGCTCGGTCACGATGGGGCTCACCACCGTGACCCGCGCGCTCGCGGCCAGGAGCCCGGCCACCTTGCCCTCCGCGACCGGCCCGCCGCCGACCACCAGGCAGGGCCGGTCCGTGAGATCGAGGAAGACCGGGTAGTGGTCGCTCACGATCAGCGCTTCGCGGACTCCGCCGGCTGCGGCGTGAGTCGCAGATAGGGTTTGAGCGTCTTCCAGCCCTTGGGGAACTTGCTCTTGGCCTCCTCGTCGCTCACCGCGGGGACGATGATGACGTCCTCGCCCGGCTTCCAGTTCACGGGGGTGGCCACCCGGTGCCGGTCGGTGAGCTGGAGCGAGTCGATCACGCGGAGGATCTCGTCGAAGTTGCGCCCCGCGGTCTGGGGATAGGTGATGAACAGGCGCACCTTCTTCTTGGGATCGATCACGAACACGGTGCGGACGGTGTGGACCTCGTCGTGGGCGGGATGGATCATGCCGTAGAGGTTCGCCACCTTGCGGTCCGGGTCCGCGATGATCGGGAAGTTCACCGCGTGGCCCTGGGTCTCCTTGATGTCCGCGACCCAGCCGCGGTGCGAGTCGACGGGGTCGACGGAGAGCCCGATCGCCTTCACCCCGCGCCGCTCGAAGTCGGGAGCCAGGCGCGCCACGTAGCCGAGCTCGGTCGTGCACACCGGCGTGAAGTCGCGGGGGTGCGAGAAGAGCACGCCCCACTGGTCGCCGAGCCACTGGTGGAACGAGATGAGGCCGGCGGTGCTGTCGGCCTGGAAGTCGGGAGCGGTGTCGCCGAGCTGCAGTGCCATGATGGGTCTCCTTTTTTTGGGGTTGTGTCTCTTCGGTTGTGATCGGGCCGGTCAGCCCTCGATGCCGTGGGGGACCGGCCCCGCGGGCGCGTCGCGCTCCACCGGGACGGTCTCGCCGCCGGCCAGGAACGTGCGCAGCTCGTCGTCGGTGTGGGCGGCGCAGAAGGCGCGGAAGGTCTGCCCGTCGCGCCGGCCCGCGAGGTAGGCGCGCAGGAGGCGCTCCACCGCCTCCGGCACGTGGGGCGCGGGCACCCGGTAGCCGATGGGCCGCGCCACCGCCTGGTGCTTGCCCACCGCGCCGCCCACGCAGAAGTAGTAGGCGTCGACGAGGCGGCCGTCGACCTTGAGCTTCTTGCCCTCTATGCCGATGTCGGCGATCCAGTGCTGGCCGCAGCTGTTGGGGCAGCCGGTGACGTGCAGACGCACGTGCTCCTGGAAGCCGGGCAGCCGGGTCTCGAGGTCCTCCACCAGCCAGCGCGCGAAGCCCTTGGTCTCGGTGAGGGCGAGCTTGCAGAACTCGCTGCCGGTGCACGCCACCGTGCCGCGGCGGAACGGCGAGCCGTCGAGGCGCAGACCCACCGCGGCCACGTCGGCGGCCAGGCGGGCCGCGCGCGCGGCGGCCACGTTCACCACCACGAGGTTCTGCATGGAGGTGACGCGCACCTCGCCGGTGCCGTGGCGGCGGGCCAGCGCGGCCACCGCGCGCAGCTCGTCGGGGGTGAGCCGCCCGCGCAGGATCGGCAGGCCCGCGTAGACGAGGCCCGTCTGCTTCTGGGGATGGATGCCCACGTGGTCGCGATAGGCCTCCTCGGGCAGGTCCTCGGGCACCGCGGGGTCGAGACGGAAGCCGAGCCGCTCCTCGAGCGCGCCCCGGAAGCTCTCGGGGGTCGTGCCGTGGTCGAGGAAGAGGAACTTGAGCCGGGCCTTCTCGCGGTTCTGGCGCAGGATGTCGCTGTCGCGGAAGATCTCCGAGACCCCCTTGATCACCGCCAGCACCTGATCCGGCCGGACGAACGCGTCGAGCCGCGGGGCCAGGTGCGGCCGGGTGGAGAGGCCGCCGCCCACCCGGAGAGAGAAGCCGACCCGGCCCGAGTAGGCGTCGCGCACCGCGGTGAGCGCCACGTCGTTGATCTCGGGGTACGAGCACCAGACGCGGCAGCCGGTGATCGAGACCTTGTACTTGCGGGGCAGGTTGTAGAACTCGGGGCTGCCGTTCACCATCGCGGTGGCCGCCTCGACCAGCGGCGAGGCGTCGAACACCTCGTCGGCGTCGAGCCCGGCGAGCGGGCAGCCGGTGATGTTGCGGGTGACGTCGCCGCAGGTGCCGAGGGTCGACAGCCCGCACGCGGCCAGCGCGGAGAAGACCGCGGGCAGGTCCTCCACCCGGATCCAGTGGAGCTGGACGTTCTGGCGCACCGTGAGGTCGGCCACCCCGCGCGCGTATCGCTCGGCGAGGGCCGCGATGGTCTCGAGCTGGGGCGCGACGAGGAAGCCGTTGGGGATGCGGATGCGCAGCATGAAGCAGGGCACCGCGCGGCCCTCGCCGCCCTTGCCGCCGACCGCGCCCACCCCGTCGCCCTGAGTGTAGATGCCCCACCAGCGGAAGTAGGTGCCGAGCCACTCCGGAGGGATGGCCTCCACTCCTTCCCGGGCGAACCGCTCGATCTCGGCATAGGCGGCCCACGGGTTCAGCGCCCGCTTGAGCCGCTCCGCCCGCTGCGCTTTCGTCTCCTGCACCGCCTCGCTCACGGCGTCTCCCTCCTCGTGAAAATGCGAAAGCCGAGGAGGGCCGCGTGCTCTCGCGGCCCCCGCTCGGCTTTCTGTCTCTCTGCTTCGACTCGTGCCTTGGCTAGGAGCGCCTCATCCGACGTACCGGAGGGGAACGCCGACCCACGCTTTACAGCGTGGACACTTCGCGGCGACCTGGCCGGAGGCCCGGTCGACCTTCAGGATGGCGTTCTTGATGATCACGTCCGTCTCCCCCGGGACCACGATCTTGCTCGCGCAGACGCCACAGCGAATCGAGGGGGAGACGACGGGCTCTCGGGTCAGAACCTGGTGCACGGTTGGAATAGTACTATTCCGACCGGTGTTGTCAAGAACAGTAGGCCGTGGCGCGCTAACGGCCTGAATTGACGAGCTGGACTTCCTGTCTCGGCAGCGGGACCCCGACCCCGGCGGATCCGAACCGCTCCACCAGCGTCCGGTAGAGCTCGGCCTCGGCGGCCACCACGTCCGGGACCTTCACCCACGGGTGCACGCCGATCCGCACGCCGGTGGGCTCGATCTGGGCCACCCCCACCACCGCGGCCGGCTGGGAGAGCACCCGCGAGTTGGCGCCCACCACGTCGCGGACGAGCCCGAGCACCACGTTCAGATCGGAGCCGTGCGGCACCGCCACGGACAGATGCAGCTGTCTCATGGTCCCGAAGTTGTGCAGGATCTCGCCCACGATCTTCCGGTTGGGGATGATGATCCGCGACTGGTCGGGGTGGACCAGCGTGGTGGAGAACAGCTCGATGGTGGAGACGTCACCTTTCATGCCGACGATCTCGATGTGCTCGCCCACCCGGAACGGCTTGGTGAAGATGATGGTGAGCCCGGCGATCACGTTGCCCAGCACCCCCTGCAGCGCGATGCCGATACCGAGGCCGGCCACTCCGATCCCGGCCACCAGGGGCGCGATCTGGAAGCCGAACTTGTCCAGCGCGATGACCAGCGCGAACAGCAGGACGACCACTCTCACGACCCGCACCATGAGCCGCCGCATCGGCGGCTCGAGCGCCATGCGCGTCAGCGGTCGCTCGACCGCATTGCCCACCCACCAGGCGACCATGAGCCCGACGAACAGGATCACGATCGCGCCGAGGACCTGGAATCCGTACCGGATCGCCAGGTCCAGGATCAGGTCTTGGACAGGCATACGCGCCTCCGCTCGAGGTGAGGGCCGTGAGAGTACGGCCGCTTACTTCAGACCTTTACCTTTCCTTGGTCAGGAACGTGTCGTTGCGGTTCTTCGACCAGCACGCCTCGTTGTGCTCCGCGCACACCGGGCGCTCCTTGCCGTACGAGATCGTGGTGATGCGGCCGGCCTCGATGCCGTTCGACACCAGGTAGTTCATGGCCGCCTTCGCCCGCCGCTCTCCGAGGGCCAGGTTGTACTCCGCGGTGCCCCGCTCGTCGCAGTGCCCCTCGATCAGCACCAGCAGGTTGGGATTGGCCTTGAGATAGGCCGCGCTGGCGTCGAGGGTCCTGGCGTCGGCGGGCCGGATGTCCGACTTGTCGAAGGCGAAGAAGATCTGCTTCATTGCGTCGTTTGCCCGGTACTCCTTGGGCGGCGCCGGGGTGACGGTGGGCGGAGCCACCGGAGCGGGAGCCGGCGCGGGGGCCGGGGCTGGCGCCGGCGCCGGGGCCGGGGTCGGGGGCGCGACGGCGGCGGGCGGCACCGGCGGCGGCGCGGCGGCCTGGGTCATCGCGGGACGCTTGGGACAGCCCGCCAGCAGGAGCGTGAGGGCCACGATCGGCAGCAGGGTCGCCGCCGAACGGACATACCGAGTCATGGATCCGGTCATCGAGTCCTCCTTGGAAGCCGGACTACTTCTTCATGCGCTGCTCGAGGCCGCGCAGGAGTCGTTCGGCTTGATCGATGTTGCGGCGTGCGTTGGCGTTGGCCGGATCCATCTCGAGCACCACCCGCCATTCCGCGATGGCCTCTTTCAGCTTCTCCTCGCGGTAGAAGCGCACGCCTTGGGTGTAGTGCTGCTCGATGATGCGCGCGCGCGCCTGCCTGAGCAGGGCGGACGCGTCCTCGTAGTCGGGCTGCAGCCGGGTCAGCAGGGTGAGGCTCTGGATCGACTCCGGGTACTGCTTGGCGTCCAGCTGGCTCCTGGCCTGCCCGTAGAGCGCCTGCTTCTTGAGGGTGAGGCCCTCGCGGTCGCCCGGCTTGCTCGCGAGGTACCTGTCCACCGTGCCGATCGCGTCCGGGTAGTCGCTCCGCTCCAGGGCCTCGCGGGCCTCCGCCAGCAGCGGGTTGACCTCGGGGGTGTACTCCTCCTTCGGCGCGGGCCCGGTCGGCGCGGCGCTCGGCGCGGGGGCGGGGCCCGGGCGCGGCACGTCCGGGGTGGGCACCGCCGCCACCGGCGGCGCGGGACGGCGCGCCTCGGGGTGAACGAACGGCACCCCTGGGATCTCCGGGATCTTGAGGCTGGTGCCGGGAGTCAGCCGCGGGTTCGGCGGCAGCTGGTTGGTCTCCCAGATCACCTCTGAGCGCGAGCGGTCGCCGTAGTAGCGCTGGGCCAGGCTCGACAGCGTGTCGCCCGCCCGCACGGTGTGGGTGAGGAACTCCACCTCGCGGGTGCTGGTCTGGAGGGCGTCGAAGGCGGCCCGGTTGGCGGGATCGAGCGCGAGCGCGGCCAGGAACTTCCGGCGCGCCTCGAGCTGGACCCCGCGGGCCAGGGCCTTGCGCCCCTCGTCGATGCGCGCCGCGACCTGCTCGTCGATCTTGGCCTGCAGTGCCCGGAGCGACTCGCGAGCCCGTGAGTCGGCGGGGGTGATCGTGAGCACGATCTTCCACTCCTCGGCCGCGCGGCGAAGCTGACCGTCGCGCTCGAGCGCCAGGGCCTGATCGCGATGGCGGGACGCGAGCGGATCGCGCGCTACCGGCACGGCTCCGCCCGCGGCCTTGGGCTCGCCGGTGGGACCGGCCGCGGTCGCGCAACCCCCCAGGGCCAGGCCCACGATCGCGGCCGCGAGCAGGCGTCGCTCGCCCGACCTCACCGGAGGTTCTCCTCCTGGTAGACGTTCAGGTTCTTCACGAAATCGTCGAGCGTCATCTCGGAGTAGATCTGGCTTCGGTGGGCGGCCAGCGGTCGCACGAACGAGGCGTTGCCCTGCCGGCGCACCGAGAAGGCCGCGACGTACCCGTACTGCTGCACCTTGGGCAGCAGGCCCTCCTCCCACCGTCCGTACGGATAGGCCAGGATCTGGCTCCGCCGCCCGAGGTTCTTGTTGAACAGCTCCTGCGGCTGCTCGAGCTCGGCCTGCATGCGCCGCGTGTACTGGGCCTCGGTCTCGCCGTGGGCCCGCCGCAGGTCGGCGTGCGACTTGGTGTGGGCCTGCACGTCGAAGCCGGCCGCGGAGAGCTCGCGCAGGTCGTTCCAGGAGAGCGCCCCCCGCCCCGCCCCGACCCAGTCGGTATAGATGAAGAGGGTGGCGGTGAAGCCCAGGTCCTTGAGGACCGGGTACGCGAAGTCCTTGAACGAGCGGTAGCCGTCGTCGAAGGTGAGCACGACCGCCTTCTGCGGCAGCTGGCGACCGAGGTGGGTGAACTCGATGAAGTCGGCGAGGCTCACCACCCGGTAGCCGTTGGTCTTGAGGTACTGCATCTGCTCGCGGAACGACGCGGCCGCGAGCACCAGCCGGCCCTTCGCCTGGTCCCCCAGGTTGTGGTAGGTCAGGATCGGCACGATCTGGTAGCCGCCCGGCGTGACCCCCGAGAGGTCCCACGGCCGGCGCGGGATCACCACCTCTTGCCCGGGCGAGAACGCCTGCAGGCCGGTGTAGTCCTCGATCATCCAGGCCCGGTCCGCGCCGCCCAGGTAGCGTGCCGCGAGGGTGGCCGGCGTGTCCCCGGGCTGGGCGAAGGTGACCACGAAGTCCTCCGACTCGTAGGCGGCGGGACGGGGGCCGGGACGAGACGGCTCCGCGGCGCCGGGCGGGCGCGCGGTCTCGGGGGTCGACGCGGTCGCGCAGGCGCCCAGCAGGAGCGCCAGGGCCGCGAGCGCGAGGGGCCTTCGCCGAGGGCGGTGCGTCATCATCCCCATATCCTACGCGAGCGGACGGGCAACGGGCTCAAACTACGGGGGCCAGCCGCGCCACCTCGTAGACCTCGACCTCTTCCTCCTTGCCCTTCACCCGGATGCGGCCGAGCGGCCGCGCGTCGACCAGGTCACGCACCCGCTCGTAGGTGCGGTGGCTGATGAGGATCTGGCCGGGCTTGGCGTTGGACTCGAGCCGGGCGGCCAGGTTCACGCTGTCGCCGATGACGGTGTACTCCATCCGGTCCTCGGTGCCCACCGTGCCCGCCACCGCCTCGCCCGCGCTCACCCCGATGCCGACCGCGATCGGCTCCTTGCCGTCGCGGGCGCGGCGCTCGTTGAGGGCCACGATGCCCTCCTGCATTGCGATGGCGGTGCGGATCGCGCGAGCGGAGTGGTCGGGATGGGCCATCGGGGCCCCGAAGACCGCCATCACCGCGTCGCCCAGGAACTTGTCGAGCGTGCCGTCGTGCTTGAACGTGGTCTCGATCATCAGGTTGTAGAAGTCGTTCAGCAGCAGCACCACGTCCTCCGGGCTCATGCGCTCGGAGAGCGGGGTGAAGCCGCGCACGTCGCAGAAGAGCACGGTGACCTCGCGCCGCTCTCCGGAGAGCGCCATCTGCTCCGGGTTCTTCAGGATCTCCTCGACCACCTCGCGGGCCACGTAGCGGGTGAACGCGCGCTTGATCATCTCCTTCTCGCGCAGGCTGCGGGCCATGCGATTGAAGGAGTCGGTGAGCACGCCCAGCTCGTCGCGCGAGGCCACCGGCACCGCCACGTTGAAGTTGCCCGCCGCGATGGCCCGGGTGGCCTGCACGAGGCGGAAGATCGGCCGCGAGAGCAGGGCGGCCAGCCCCACCGCGCCGCCCAGCCCGGCCAGCACCATCAAGAGCGTGATCAGCAGCGCCTGGTTGCGCGCGCTGGCCAGCGCCGACACGATGGCCTCTTCGCTGAAGCCCAGGTAGAGCGCGCCCACCGGCACCCCGCTGTAGACCAGCGGCACCGCGAAGTCGATGATGCGGCCCTGGGGCGTCTTGTAGGACTGCACCAGGAGGCGGTCCTTCAGGGGCTCGAGCCCCTTGGGCCGCTCGACCTCGCTCTTCACCGCGGCGCGGGGATCGGAGTGCGCGAGGACCCGCCCGTCGTGGTCGGCCACGATCACGTAGGAGACGTCGGGATCCTTCATCGCGTCGGTGACCAGCACCCCGAGGGTGAGGTCGTCGCCGGTCAGGAGCGGGGTCTTGGCGCCCGCCGCGAAGTTCTCGGCCATGGTGAGGCCGCGCTTGGTCATCTCCGCGGTGAGGCTCTGCTGCTGCTGGCGCAGGAGGAAGAGCCCGACCAGGGCCACCGTCAGCACCACCAGCGCGGTGATGAGCAGGCTCAGCTTGACCTTGAGCGGCACCCGGATGGTGGCGTGCTCGACGGTGGTCGCGCTCGCCGGCTCGGTGGTCACGGCGGGCACGGTCGCGGCGGTGGCGGGCACCTCCATGTCGCTCGGCTCCTAGAGCCCGTGGAGGGGGAAGATCCGGTCCTGGATCTCCCCCACCTGCCGCCGGGCGTACTCCTCGGCCCAGCGACGCGTCTCCTCGGGCAGGGTTTCGGCGGGATCACTGAGCGTCGGCCGGCCGAGGCCGTGCCGGCGCAGGTCCGCGTGGCTCTCCGCGGGCAGGGCGTCGGGTAGCTCGATGTCGTTCAGCGCCGCCCACGCCGCGGTCCACGCCCGCGCCACGTTGGCCAGGTCGTAGCCGCCGCCCCCGAGGGCGACCACGCGCGGGGCCAGCGGCAGGAGCCGGCGCACCGCCTGGATGAAGCCCTGGACGGTGAGGCTCAGGTGCGTGAGGGGATCGGTGCGGTGTGAGTCGATGCCGAGCTGGATGACGAGCGCGTCCGGCCTGAACGCGGTCACCAGCGGCGGCACCACCGCCTCGAACGCCCCGTGGTAGACCGCGTCGTCCGTGAGAGGCTGGAGCGGCAGGTTCACCGCGTACCCCAGCCCGTCGCGCTCGCCCATCTCCGCCACGAAGCCGGTGCCGGGGAAGAGCCGGTCGCCCCGCTCGTGGGTCGAGACGGTCAGCACCGTGGGGTCGTCGTAGAAGGCGAACTGCACGCCGTCGCCGTGGTGCGCGTCGATGTCCACGTAGGCGACCCGGAAGCCGCGGGCCCGCAGGCGCATGATGGCCAGCACCGCGTCGTTCACGTAGCAGAAGCCGGAGGCGCGCTCCGGCATCGCGTGATGGAGGCCGCCCGCGAAGTGGAACGCGCGGTCCGCCTCGCCGGTGGCCACCAGCTGGGCCGCCAGCAGCGAGCCGCCCGCCGCGAGCTGGGCCGCCTCCCAGAGGCCGGGGAAGATCGGGTTGTCACCGGGGCCGAGGCCGTAGCGGGTCGCGTGCGGCACCCAGTCCCCCGCGCTCACCGCGCGCAGGATCTCGATGTACTCGCGGGTGTGGAAGCGGGCGATCTCCTCGAGCGGCGCGGCCTCCGGGGTGAGGACCTTGGCGTGCGGCAGCGCGGTGAGGCCGTAGGCCTCCATGAGCTTCCACGTGAGCCCGAGCCGCTCCATGCGGAGCGGGTGCTCGCGGCCGTAGTCGAACTGGCGCCACTCGTCGGAGTAGATGATCGCGGTTGTCGGCATGTCTGGTTCGTGTCGTTGGTTCGGGCCCGCTTCTACTCTTGTACCCGCTCGGCTCGCCTGCGGCTGCGCCTCGCCAAGCCACTGCTGCGCCTCGCCAAGCCACTCCCCCGGGTCCACGGGCCCGACTTGCCGCCCGACTTCTCGACCAGGCAGAGGTCGGTGAGCACGATGCCCTTGTCCACCGCCTTGGCCATGTCGTACACGGTGAGGCCGGCCACCGCAGCCGCGGTCAGGGCCTCCATCTCGACGCCGGTCTTGTCCACGGTGCGGACGCGCGCCAGCACGGTGATGGTGGAGCGCCGCGCGTCGAGCGAGAAGTCCACGTCGACGCCGGTGATGCGGAGGGGATGGCACAGCGGGATGAGGTCCGGCGTGCGCTTGGCCGCCATGATGCCCGCGGTGCGCGCCACTCCGAGCACGTCGCCCTTCGCCAGCTGCCCCGCGCGCACCGCGGCCAGGGTGGCCGCCTTCATCTTCAGGGTGACGCGCGCCGCCGCTTCCCGCACCGTCTCCGACTTGGCGGAGACGTCCACCATGCGAGCTTCACCCGCAGGGGTCAGGTGTGAGAGGCCGCGGAACCCGGGCATATCCCGCGGCGGGCACATCGATTCGGGCGCTGGACCCGACTCAGGCGTGCGTCGCGGCGCGCGCGTGTCGGAGAAGGCTCTCCATCCGGTCCTTCGTCATGAGCTTGAGCTTCTTCAGCTCGCTCACGCGCCACTGCTGCTCTGGGGAGAGGAAGCCACGGCCGTTGAGGTCGGAGAGCTCTTCTTCGTAGCGATGATGCTCTTCGCGGAACTTGCGGAAATCGTGATTTTCAGCGGCGAATCGTTCGATGAACGCTTCCGAGTCGGCCATGCGGACCTCCTTGCGCGGGTGCTGCCAAGGAACGTGCCCCAGCCAGCGTTGGTACTTGCCTTATACTCCCCGGCTCTTTCGGCTGTCAAGGCTTGGCATGGTGCAGCAGATGCGGCGCGGTGGCCTTGAAATGCGCGGTCACCTGAGTGCCGGGCTCGAGCGCCATTTCCCGAACAGAGCGCTGCGTCACGAGAGCGACCAGAGGGAACCCGCAGTCAATCGTCACGCGGACATGCGGGCCACTGGGGGCCAGGCGGACGATCGCTCCGTCGAGGTGGTTCCGCGCGCTCGACCGGGCGCCGGCGGGGGCCCGGGGGGAGAGCGTCACGTCCTCCGGGCGTACGCAGAGGCGCACCCACTCGCCGGCCTCGGCGGGCTGGGCCACCTCGATGGTCTGACGGCCGGCCTCGAGCACCACCACGCCGTCGCCCACCGCGCGAACCCGGCAGTCGAGCAGGGTCTCCACACCCACGAAGCGCGCGACGTCCTCCGAGGCGGGCGCGCGGAAGACCTGCTCCGCCCCGTCGACCTGTAACAGCCGGCCGCCCAGCATGACCCCGACCCGGTCGCCCAGGGCCTGGGCCTCGCCCCGATCGTGGGTCACCAGCACCGCGGTGGTGCGGCGGCGCCGGAGGATGCGCCCGAGGTCGTCGATGAGCGCCTCCCGGGTGGGCTGGTCGAGGGCCGAGAACGGCTCGTCGAGCAGCAGCAGCTCGGGGTCGAGCACGAGCGCGCGGGCCAGCGCGGTGCGCTGAGCCTCGCCGCCGGAGAGGGTGCGGGCCTGACGATCGGCCAGGTGCGCGATGTCCAGCTGATCGAGCCACTCGGCCACGCGCGCCGCGACGCGGGCGCCCTCGACGCCGCGGAAGCGGAGGCCCAGGGCCACGTTGTCCCGGACGGTGGCGTCGGTGAGGAGCGGGGCCTGTAAGACGCTGGCCAGCCGCCGCCGGACCCCGAGGCCGTCCGCCGCGCTCACCCGCTCGCCCTGGAAGCGCACGCTGCCCGCGCTGGGCGCCTGCAGGAGCCCCATCACCCGCAGCAGCGTGGACTTGCCCGCTCCGTTGGGCCCGATCACGGCCAGGACCTGGCCGGCCTCCACCGCCAGCTCCGGCACGTCCAGGATGGTGGCGGAGCCGTGGACGACACGGATGCCGTGGAGCGCGACGACCGGCGGCGGCGCCATCACGCCGAGGGCAGCACGTGGATCGCGCCGCGGTGGAGGGAGAACTGCCAGTGCCGATCGCGATCGATCTCGAGGATCTCGTAGACGAGCCTCGGCACCTCCAGCTCGAGATCGTATTCGCCCTGGGCGGGCGGTCCCGGCTCGTCGAGGCGGAGGAAGAGCGTCCACGAGGTGCCGAGGTCCACCTCGCGCACCACCGTGCCCGACATCAGGTTCATGTGGTGGACGCCGTCCAGGCCGGCGCGGTCCTTGCGCAGCAGGCGCACGTACTCCGGCCGGATGTAGAACGCGAGCGGGCTGTCCGGGGCCGGCAGGTAGGAGCGGCTCGGCGAGTTCACCGCCTCCAGCACCTGGCCGCGCCAGCGGAACTGGATGCGGTCGGCGGTGGCCTTGAGCGTGACTCCCTGCATCACGTTCCGGATCCCCATGATGCGGGCCACGCTGCGCGAGGACGGCCGCCACAGCAGCTCCGCCCGCGGGGCGGCCTGGATCACCCGCCCCTCCTCGTAGACCACGATGCGATCGCCGAGGCGGTAGGCCTCGGTGAGGTCGTGGGTGACCAGCACCGCGGCGATGCCCCAGTCCGCGAGGATGGCGCCCAGCTCGTCGCGCAGGGCCTGGCGCAGCGGCAGGTCGAGGGCGGAGAGCGGCTCGTCGAGGAGCAGCAGCGCCGGATCGGTGGCGAGCGCGCGGCCCAGCGCCACCCGCTGCCGCTGTCCGCCCGAGAGCTCGCGCGGGTAGCGCTCCGCGTACGGCTCGAGGCCGAGGCGCGCCAGCACCTCCTCCTCTCGGCGCCGCCGGCCCGCGCGGGCGCGGCCGCGCAGGCCGAAGCCCACGTTGCCGCGCACCGTGAGGTGGGGAAAGAGCGCGTAGCCCTGGAAGACGTAGCCGACGCGGCGCCGCTGGGGCGCCACGTCGATGCCGGCCGCCGCGTCGAACAGCACGTCGTCGCCCAACACGATGCGTCCCGCATCGGGGCGCACGAGGCCGGCCAGGCACTGCAGCGTGAGGGTCTTGCCCGCCCCGGAGGGGCCGAAGAGCGCGGCCACCCCGTCGCCCGCGCTCCACTCCACGTCGAGGGTGAAGCCGTCGAGCTGCTTCCGGATGGCGACCTCGAGCCGGCTCGTCATGCCGGGCGGGCCACCAGCCGGTTGGACGCGATCAGCACCACGCAGGAGAGCGCGGTGAGGACCGCGACGAGCACGAGGGCCTCCGCGTCCTCGCCGGTCTGCATCGCGGTGTAGATCGAGAGCGGCACGGTGGTGGTGCGGCCCGGGATGTTGCCGGCCAGCATCAGGGTGGCTCCGAACTCGCCGAGGGCCCGCGCGAAGGACAGCACCAGCCCGGCCAGGATGCCGTTGCGCGCGAGCGGCAGCGTGACCTCGAGCGCGGTCCGCAGCTCGGAGCGGCCGAGGGTGAAGGCCGCGCGCTCCAGATCGCGGTCCACCGTCTCGATGGCCGCGCGCGCAGTGCGCACCAGGAGCGGCAGCGCCATCACGGTGGCCGCGATCACCGCCGCGTACCACGTGAAGGCCACCGTGAAGCCGGTGGCTCGATAGAGCGGCGCCCCCAGCACGCCGCGGCGCCCGAGCAGCACGATCAGGTAGTAGCCGACCACGGTGGGCGGCAGGATCAACGGCAGCGTCACCAGCAGGTCCACCAGGTTCCGGCCCCAGAAGCGGCGGCGCGCCAGGAGGTAGGCGATGGGGATGCCGACGAGCGCGTTGAGCGCGGTGGCCGACACGGCCACCTCGAGCGATAGACGGAGAGCGGAGAGACTGTCCGGGCTCACGATGGGGGTCCTGGATGCCCGGGTAGTATGCCACGCTCGCCGCCGGGGGCTCCCTCGCTCGGCGCGTGCGCCCGCCCGACGGGTCGTCCGCCCAGGCGGTTCAGTCCTTGCCCACCATGACGTCGGAGGCCTTGCTGACCGCGTGGGCGGCGTCGCCCACCTCGAGCCGGCGCCGGTCAGCGCGCGCCGGCCGGTGGAGGCTGGAAGCCGAGACGGGCCAGGACCGCGCGGCCCTGCACGCCGCTCAGCAGGTCGAGGAACGCCCGCGCGAGCGTCGCCTGCTTCGACGCCGCCACCACCGCGCCCGGATACACCACCGGCCGGTAGCTATCGTCCGGGGCCCGGAACGCCTCCTTCACGCCCCGGGGACGGATGGCCGCGTCGGTGGAGTAGACGAACCCCGCGTCGACCTCGCCACGCGCCACGTAGTCGAGCACCTGTCGCACGTTCTCCGCGAACACGAGCCTGGGCTGCACGCGATCCCAGAGCCCGAGCGTGCGAAGGCTCTCCTCCGCGTACTGCCCCGCGGGCACCGACTTGGGATTGCCGATCGCGATGCGGGTCACCCGGGCCTCGGCCAGATCGGCGGGCTTGGTGATGTCGACCTGGGAGTCCGCCGGCTTCACCGCCACCAGCACGTTGCGGGCGAAGGCCCGGCGAGTCCCCACCAGGATCAGCTTCTGCTTCTCCAGCTCGTCCATCTGCCGCGGCGCGGCGGAGAGGAACACGTCGACCGGCGCGCCCGCCTCGATCTGCTTCTGGAGGTCGCCGGAGGCTCCGAAGTTGTAGCGGAGGGTCACACCCGGATGCGAGCTCGTGAAGGTGCGCCCGAGCTCCTCGGTCGCGTCCTTCAGGCTGATGGCCACCGACAGCGTCACCTCCTGGGCGGTGGCTCCGGGAGCGAGGAGGAGCACCACCGCGAGCGCGGCCGCGAGCATCCGCGTGGGCCCCATTCGTTCCACCTCCTGAGCGTGCGCGCGCTCGTGGTAGGGTAGGATCGCCATGATCAACCGACCGTCGGGAGGCAATGCTACCCAGCGCGGCGAGTCAGTTCAAAATGCTCACGAGAGCATAATCGCGGCCCAGGTGAAGACCAAGGTGTGGCTGGAGCTGGGCGGGGAGTTCTTCGCCGGCGACGGCGGCATCCATCTCCTCGGCGGCATCCTTCGCCACGGCTCGCTGGCCCAGACGGTGCGGGAGATCGGCTGGTCGTACCGGCACGCGTGGGGCTACCTGCGGCGGGCCGAGAGCGCGCTTCACACTCCGCTCGTGCGCAACCGGGCCGGCCGCGGCGCCGCGCGGGGCATGGAGCTGACCGAGACCGGTCATCTGCTCCTGGAGCGCCTGCGCGCGCTGCGCGACCGCATCGACGACGCCCTCGGACCGAGCGGCCCCACGCCCGACGAGGTGGCGGCGCGAGGGCGGCGACGGGCGCCCCGCGCGTCGACTCGCTCGGCCCCGACCCCGGGCGCGCGACGGCGGAAGACGTCGCGCTGAGGCGCCGCCACCCCCACCCGGCCGCGAAAGGACTCTCGGGTGCGACTGAAGCTGGTCTGCGTGGCTCTGTTCTCCATGATCGGCCCGGCCCTGGCATCGGATGGTCTGACTTCTCCCTACCGTGATACCGCGTCCACCGAAATTCGAGCACTGACCCAGAAGGAGATAGAGGACCTTCGGGCCGGGCGCGGAATGGGGTTGGCGCGGGCGGCGGAGCTGAACAGCTACCCAGGTCCCCGGCACGTCCTCGACGCGGCGCGGGCGGGCCAGCTACACCTCACGCCCGTCCAGGATCGGACCATTCAAGGTCTGTTCGACGGCATGTCGCGGGAGGCGCAGCGCCTGGGCGGTCTGATCCTCGAGGAGGAACAGCGGCTCGAGATCGAGTTCCGGGCCGGGCGCATCAACGAGACCGATCTACGGTCACGGGTGGCCCGCATCGCGGCCCTTCAAGGCCAGCTTCGGGCCGTCCATCTCAAGACGCACCTTGCGACCCGCGCGGCGCTGACCGAGCAACAAGTTCAGCACTACAACGAGCTCCGCGGCTACTCGACGGGCTCGCCACAACCGCCGGGACACCACCGACACTGACCGAGGCGCGTCGCCACCTACTCCGCGAACTGGGCCGCGCGCCAGCGGAGGGCGGCGCCGAGCCCTTCCTTCTCCCGGATCTCGTCGAACTTCATCCCGACCTCGGTGCGGCCCGCGTAGAGGGGGGCCAGCACGTCGAGACCGGCGCGGATCGCGTTGCGGAACCCGGCCGCGTCGGCGCCGCGATTGACCGCGAGCTTGGTGGCCATGAGGGCCTCCGGGGAGATGAGGGCCATGCGGCGCGCGAACTTCATGGTGGCGGCGGCCAGCTCCGCGCGCGGTACCACCCGGTTGACCATGCCCCAGGCCAGCGCGGTCTGGGCGTCGATGGGGTCGCCCAGGTAGAGCAGCTCCCGCGCGCGCTTCAGCCCCACGATGAAGGGCATCACCATCGCGGGGCCCACGTTGGAGAAGCGGATCTCCGGCTCGCCGAAGAGGGCATCGTCCGCCGCGATCGTCACGTCGCACATCATCACCATCTCGCAGCCGCCGCCCAGGCAGTGCCCCTGCACCGAGGCGATGACCGGCTTGCGCATATCCCAGGGGGTCATCTCGAGGCGCACGTCGTCGGTGAGCGACTCGTGCCAGGCCAGCGCGTTGCCGCGCCGGGCCGCGCGGGCCGGACTCGGCCCGATGTCGTAGCCCGCGGAGAAGCCGCGGCCCTCCGCCCGGACCACCACCACGCTGGTGGCCGGATCGCGGTCCGCCTCGTGGAAGCGCTCGATGAGCAGGGCCTTCAGCTCGGGCGAGATCGCGTTGAGCTTGTCGGGCCGGTTCAGGGTGACGAGGCCGACCTTGCCGTCGGCGGCGTAGGTCACGAGCGGGGCAGTCATGGCGCGATCCTCCTGGCCGGGTGCGCTCGGCACGCCGGCGGGCTGTGCGAGGTGATGGTCCCGCGCCACTCTAGCACCTGCACGTGCTCGAGGATGCGGGCGTGGTGCGGAGCGCCCGGCTCGACCGCGAGCAGATCCGGGAGATCGAGCCCGGGCGCGTGCTGGCCGGGCGGCAGTACCTCGAGCAGATCGCGGCCCGGTGGGAAGAGGCGCTCGGCCGGATCAAGGCCGCGCTCGAGCGCCGAGACGCGGGCGAGCGCCCTGCGACGCCCCGACCCGGATTGACGGGGTGCCCGGGATGCGGAACTATCGACATCCGTGAGCGCGACCGATCCGGACGGGCCTCCGAGCGTGCGCGAGCTCCTCTCCCCCGAGGGGCTTCGTGACCCGTACGTCATCTACGCGCGCTTCCGGCGCGCGGAGGCCACCGGGCACGATCTGGGTGCGGTCGTCGTCGGCTACGAGGCGGTGATCGCGGCTCTCGGGGACCGCCGGCTGAGCTCCGACCGAGCGGCGGGGATCCTCCAGCCCCTCGGGGTCGACGTGCGCGGGCGGTGTCCGATGGTGGAGCGGACCCTCCGGAGCATCGTGGCCTTCCGCGATCCCCCGGCCCACACCCGCGTCCGGGCCCTGATGGCGTCGGCCTTCGGCCCCCGGACGGTGAAGCGCGTCGCCGACACCATCGAGCGGATCTCGGCCCGGCTGCTGGACGCGGTGGTGGACGACGGCGAGACCGACTTTCACCGCGCCTACAGCTATCCCCTGCCGGCCCTCGTGGTCGGTGCGCTGCTGGGCATTCCGTCGGTCGACGTCGACCGCTTCAAGTCCTGGGCCCGCGACATCGTGCTGCTCGTCGGGTCCGGAGCGCCCACGGCCCAGCTCGCGGACGGCGCGGAGTCGCGCTTCGTGGAGATGCGCGGCTACCTGCGCGCGCTCGTGGCCGATCGACGGCGCTCGCCCGAGCCCGGGCTGCTGTCCGCCATGATCGACGCGGCCGACCAGGATGGCGGCGGCCTGTCGGAGGACGACGTCTTCGCCAACGCGACCTTCCTCATGACCGCGGGCCACGAGACCGCCACCAACATGATCTCGAACGGGATCCTGACGCTCCTGCGGCATCCGGACCAGCTCGAGCGTCTGCGCCGGGACCGCGCGCTCCTCCCCCTGGCCATCGAGGAGATCCTCCGCTTCGAGTCCCCCGTCCAGATGACCTCGCGGCGGGTGCTGGAGGGCGGGGACTTCGCGGGGCGCCGCGTGAAGACGGGCGACGCGCTCCAGCTCTTCCTGGGCGCCGCCAACCGGGACCCCGCGCGGTTCCCGGAGCCGGACCGCTTCGACCTCGCGCGGAGCGACAACCGCCACGTGGCGTTCGGCTTCGGCCCCCACTTCTGCCTCGGAGCCGCCCTCGCGCGCGAGGAGCTCCGCATCGCCCTCGATCACGTCCTCACGCGACTGCCCGGGCTCGAGCTGGCGGTGGACGAGGTGCAGTGGCAGCCGACCATCGACTTCCGCGGACCGGTCGCGCTGCCCCTCCGCTGGCGGCGCGGGTGAGGAGACACCACCCTCTCGCGCTTCCCGTGACGTGCGCATTTGCCCAATTGACGATGCGCGGGCGCCCGCGTAGTATCCCGCTCGGTTCTTGGGGGGGCGTCGACGCGGGCCGTCACGGGTCCCGTGCCGATGGCAGCGGCACGAGGTCGAGGAGGGGCTACATGATCACGGTCCCGGCGCTGCGACGTTCGCCCGTCCCAAGGTCGCCCAGACCCTCGGGGGCCACTGCCGTCGCGTCCGCCCCCTTCGTCGTCGACACCCGAGCTCGTCACCATTCACCCAAGGAGGAGACCCCGATGCCACGAACCGTGCTGGCACTATCGCTGGTCGCGCTGACCATGCTGAGCGCGGCAAGCGTCGCGTTCGCCCAGGATGAGCCCGGCTGGGCCAAAGGTCGACCGAAATCCGACGAGGCCATGAAGATGGCCCCGGTGCCGGCGTTCCCGGTCCCGACGCCGGCCGATCAACTGCCGGTCAAGAAGCTCAAGCTGCCGCCAGGCTTCAAGGTCGAGGTCTGGGCCTCCGGCGTGCTCGACGCGCGCGGGCTGCGTCAGGGCGAGAAGGGCAACGTCTTCGTCAGCTCGCTGTTCGTCGCCAACAAGGTATACGTGATCCCCGAGAGCGGCGACCACAAGCCCAAGGTCATCATCGACAACATGCCGCTGGCCACCGGCATCGAGATCCACAAGGGCGCCCTGTACCTGGCCACGAACACGAAGATCATGCGCTACGACAACGTCGAGGCCAACCTCGACAAGCTCGGCGAGCCCACCGTCATCTACGACAAGCTGCCGGGTGGCGAGGACCACAGCTGGAAGTACCTGCGCATCAAGGAGGAGAAGCTGTACTTCGAGGTCGGCGCGCCGTGCAACCTCTGCGATCCGGGCGAGTGGGCCAAGATCTTCCGCATGAACCTCGACGGCTCCGGCCTCGAGACCATCGCGTCCGGCGTGCGCAACACGGTGGGCTTCGACTTCGACCCCAAGACCGGCTACCTCTGGTTCACCGACAACGGGCGCGACTGGCTCAGCGAGGAGCTGCCCAACGACGAGCTGAACGTCGTCACGCAACCGGGCAAGCAGCACTTCGGCTTCCCGTTCTGCCACCAGGGTAACATTCCTGATCCGGAGTTCGGCTGGGGCAAGTCGTGCGCCGACTTCACCAAGCCGGCCGCGCTGCTCGGCCCCCACGCCGGCTCGCTGGGCCTGAAGTTCTACACCGGCAAGATGTTCCCGGCCAAGTACCGGGGCGCCATGTTCATCGCCCTCCACGGCCCGTGGAACCGTACCAAGAAATACAATGGCGTCTACGTGGCGTGGCCTGACGGCAAGGGCGGCGCGAAGGTCGAGCCGTTCATGACCGGCTTCGTCGAGAACAACACCTACCTCGGACGACCGGTCGACTTCCTGGTGATGAAGGACGGTTCGCTGCTGGTCAGTGACGACCACGCGGGAGCGATCTACCGCATCAGCTACAGCGGCAAGTAGTGAATGAAGGGGCGGGCCGGCCTTGCCCTGCTGACGGCGACGCTCCTGATCTCGGCCTCGCCGGCCGGGCCTCAGAGCAAGCCGCGCGGCGGCGGTAAGGCCGGCGCCCCGAATCCGTACGCGCAGCGCTTCGCCACCCTGTGCGCGACCTGCCACGGGGCCAACGGCCGCGGCGAGATCCCCGGCACGCCGGCACTCGCCGGTCAGCATTCGTTCTATGCGATCACGCAGCTGTTCCTCTTCCGCGAGGGCCGGCGGAGCAACGAGGCGATGACCGCGGTGGCCAAGCCGATGAGCGACGCCGATCTACGAGGGTTCTCCGACTTCATCGGCACGCTGCCGCCGGTGCCGGCGCCGCCGCCGGCCACGCCGCCCGACGCGGCGCGCATGAAGAAGGGTGCCGAGCTGGCCCGGCAGCACAAGTGCCTCATCTGCCACGGTGCCGACCTGGCCGGCGGCCAGCAGGTGCCGCGCATCGGGGACCAACCCGAAGACTATCTGCAGATGACGCTTCGTGGCTTCAAGTCGGGCCAGCGGGTGGGCTACACGATGGCGATGGGTCAGGCGGTGAGCCAGGTCACGCCCGAGGAGCTCGACACGCTGGCGTACTACGCGGCCAACTTCAGGGCCAATCCCGCCGCCCCGGGCAAGTGACGGGCGGGCCGATCTCGCGCGAGCGCGCGCCCGCTACTTCGACTCGAGGGCCGTCACCGGCTGCTCGTTGTAGCGAGCGGGAAACACCTTCTTGAGATTGTGGAGCTTCGGCAGGTCATAGACCACGATGTAGGGATAGGTGGGGTTCCGGAGCAGGAAGTCCTGGTGGTAGGCCTCGGCGGGATAGAAGGCCCGCAGCGGATCCACCCGGGTCACGATCGCGGACGGGAAGACCTTGGCGCGACCGAGCTGGGCGATGTAGGCTTCCGCGATCCGCTTCTGGGCATCGTCGGCGTAGAAGATGCTGGACCGGTATTGCGGGCCGACGTCGGGGCCCTGCCGGTTGAGCTGGGTGGGATCGTGCACCACCGAGAAGTAGACCTGGAGGATCTCCCCGTAGGAGAGCTGCCGGGGATCGAAGCGGATCTCGACCGACTCCGCGTGCCCGGTGTCGCCGCGGCTGACCACCTCGTATTCGGCCGTCTCCCTGGTTCCGCCCGCGTAACCCGATAGCACCTGCTGGACCCCGCGGACGTGCTGGTAGACACCCTGCACGCCCCAGAAGCACCCGGCGGCCAGGACCGCGGTCTGGACCGGACCCGCGACCTTGGGATTGTCGAGCGCGGGGGCCGGGATCACGACCGCGCCCGCGCCGCCCACGGTCGCGGCCGATCCCCACACCCCGAGCGCCAGGACCGCGATCACGATGATGACCAGCCCCGAGCGGGCGAAATTCCGCATGATCACATCTCCTTCCGGCCGGTCGGCGCGAAGCCCGGCGTCTCGACGGTCAGGGTGCGGCCGTCTCGACTCGCCGCCCGCGCTCCTCCAACCAGCCGCCCTCGTGTCGTCATGAAACCTCGTGATGCGGGAAACGAAGCGTCCTCTGTGATCAACCGGCCCCATCCGGGCGGTGGTAAGCTGTCGGGAAAGGGGAATCTGCCATGACCGTTCCGGTCGCGCCGACTGCTCTGGAAGCCGCCGCGCGAGAGCACGGGCCGCTCGCCTACGTCGTCACGGTCGGCGAGGACGGCGCCCCTCACGTGGTCCAGGCGGATGTGCAGGTCTCGGGAGAGCAGGCGGCCACCCTCGTGGGGACGCGGACCGCGGCCAACGCGCGGGTGCGTGCCCGCATCTGCCTGCTCTTTCCCTCGCGCCACGATGACGACCGCACCCTGATCGTCGATGGGGTGGCCGCGGTGGACGCGACGGAAGACGACCGCGCCTTCCGCCTGCGCCTCACCCCGACCCGCGCCGTGCTCCACCGGCCCCTCCCCGCCCCCGATCCGACCAGCTCGCCGTGCGGGTCGGACTGCGTCCCGATCCCGCTGACCGCGCGCACCGACCAGTAGCCCGACTCAGTAGCCCATCACCGCCTTCACCTCGAGGAACTCCTCGAAGCCGTACTTGCCCCACTCGCGCCCGTTGCCGGACTGCTTGTACCCGCCGAACGGGGCGGCCACGTCTCCGGGCGCGCCGTTGATGGTGATCTGCCCCGCCCGTAGCGCGGAGGCAACCCGCCGCGCGTTGTCCGGGCTTCCCGACGACACGTAGCCCGCGAGACCGTAGACGCTGTCGTTGGCCAGGTCGATCGCCTGCTGCTCGGTGTCGTAGGGCAGGATCGAGAGCACCGGGCCGAAGATCTCCTCCCGGGCGATCGTCATGTCCGGCTTCACGTCCGCGAACACGGTGGGCTTCACGTAGTAGCCGCGGTCGAGACCCGCGGGACGCCCGGGCCCGCCGGTCACGAGAGTGGCGCCCTCCTTGACCCCGGTCTCGATCAGCCGCTGGATCTTGTTGAACTGGGTCTCGCTCACCACCGGCCCGATCCCGGTGTCGGCCCCGTCCGGGGGGCCCACCTTCACGCCCTCCGCCGCCTCGCGGGCCACCGCGATCGCGTCCGCGTGCTGATCGCGGGGCACGAACATGCGAGTGGGCGCGTTGCAGGACTGGCCGCTGTTGCGGAAGCAATTGCGCACCCCGTCCGCCACCGCCTTCTTGAGATCGGCGTCGGGCAGGATGATGTTGGCCGACTTGCCGCCCAGCTCCTGGTGCACGCGCTTGACGGTGTCGGCCGCGGTCTTGGCCACCATGATGCCGGCCCGGGTGGAGCCGGTGAAGGACACCAGATCCACGCCCGGATGGGCCGCGATGGCCTGGCCCACGGTGGCGCCGTCACCGTTCACCAGGTTGAACACGCCCTTCGGCACTCCCGCCGCGTGCAGGACCTCCGCGAAGATGATCGCGTTCAACGGCGCGATCTCGCTCGGCTTGAGCACCATGGTGCAACCCGCCGCGAGGGCCGGCGCCACCTTGCACGTGATCTGGTTGATGGGCCAGTTCCACGGGGTGATGAACCCGCAGACCCCGATCGGCTCGCGGATGATCCGGGTCTTGCCCTGCATGTGCTCGAACTCGTACTCGCCGAGCACCGCGATCATCTGCTTCAGGTGGCCGACGCCGGTGGCGGCCTGGGCCTTGGTGGCGAGCGTGGTCGGTGCGCCCATCTCCTGGGAGATCGCCTTCGCGATGTCGTCGTAGCGGGCCTTGTAGGCCTCGACGATCCGCTCCAGCAGCGCGATGCGCTCCGCCTTGGTGGTGCGCGAGTAGGCCGGGAAGGCGGCGCGGGCCGCCTTCACCGCGCGGTCCACGTCCGCCGCGCCGCCCAGGCTGATCTGGGCCACCGGCTGCTCGGTGGCGGGGTTGATCACGTCGAGGGGGCGCCGCACCACCGGATCCACCCACGCTCCGTCGATGTAGAACTTCAGGTTGTTGGGGCTGGCCATGGGCTGATTCTCCTTTGCGCGGGCCTCCAGGTCGTCATGTACTGCGAACCGTATCGTCGGCTCCCCGCCGGAACGAGCCGTCACCCAGGTAGCGTACACCCTCGCGGGAGGGGTCGCCGGCGGGGCACCTGACCGCGCGCGCGGCGTGGCATCGACTCGTGGTGGACGTGGAGCTGCGGCGTCGGGGCGGGCGACATCCCCACGTGCTCGAGGAGCGGCCCACACGGCGCGAGCGGCGCTCTCCGCTCGGCATCACCTCCCTCCGGCGTGATCGTGGCGGCCGATTCGCCTCCGCGGAGGCGATGGTCGGGACCGAGGTCGCGGGATGATCGCGGTCCGCCCGGGCGGGAACCGGGGAGGAGACGGCGCTCAGGCCGGGCGGCGCTGCTGGATCCAGCTCAGGGCCCAGTTCACCAGGAAGGTGATCACGAGCAGGATCACCGAGAGCGCGATCGCGAGGTCGAAGTTGCCCTTGCCGGTCTCCAGCACGGTCGCGGTGGTGAGCACGCGCGTCGAGCCCTTGATGTTGCCGCCCAGCATCATCGACGCCCCCACCTCGGAGATCACCCCGCCGAAGCCGGCCATCACCGCGGCCAGCATCGGCTGCAGCTCCTGGGCCTGGGCGCCTCGCGGCCCCAGATGATCTGGAGCTGCAGCCGGAAGGCCTCCGGCACCTGCTGCACCGCGGCCAGGGTGAGCCCGGTCACGATGGGGGCCGCGATCACGAGCTGACCCACCACCATCGCGGTCGGGGTGTAGAGCAGCTCGAGCGCGCCGAGGACGCCGTTGCGCCAGAGCAGGATCGTGACGAAGAGGCCCACCACCACCGGGGGCACGCCCATGCCGGTGTTCACGAGGCTCACCACGATCGGGCGCCCGGGGAAGCGCGAGAGCGCCAGCCCCGCGCCCAGCGGAACGCCCAGCAGCAGCGACAGCAGGGTCGCGGTGGCCGAGACCTGCAGCGAGAGCCAGGTGATCTGCCACACCTCCGGATCCCCGGTGAGGAGGAGCCGGATCGCCTCGAGGACGCCCTGCCCGAAGAGGCTCACGGGCCGGACCGCCGGCGGCTAGAGATCCTCGTCCTTCTTGCCCGCGATGGGGACGAACAGCGCCTGGCCGTACTTGTCGACGCCGAACGTGCGGATGACGGCCTGGGTCTCGGGGGCGAGCATGAACTCGGCGAAGGCCTTGCCGCCGGCCGCGTTCACCCGCGGGCCGTTGGCGGGGTTCACCTCCATCACCGAGTACACGTTGAGCAGCGGCCGATCCCTCTCCACCATGATCGGCAGGTCGATCCGCCGGGCGAACGCGAGGTAGGTGCCGCGATCGGTGAGCGTGTAGGCCCGCCGCTCGTTGGCGATGCCGAGGGTCTGCCCCATCCCCTGCCCGGACTCGATGTACCAGGCGCCCTTCGGCTCGAGGCCGGCCTGCGTCCAGAGCCCCTGCTCGAGCACGTGGGTGCCGGACTTGTCGCCGCGGGAGACGAAGCGCGACTGGCTCTCCGCGATGCGCCGGAGGGCCTCGACCGCGTGAGGCACGCCCTTGACCTTCGCGGGATCCTCGGCGGGACCGATGATGACGAAGTCGTTGTACATGACGAGGCGGCGGTTCGACATCTTGCCCTCCTCGACGTACTTCTTCTCCACGCTCGGGGCGTGCGCGAGGGTCACGTCCGCCTCCCCGCGGGCGGCCAGGGCCAGCGCCTGACCCGTGCCGACGGAGATCGTTTTCACGCTGAGCCCGGTCTTCCGCTCGAACATCGGCACCAGCACGTCGAGCAGCCCGGAGTCCTGGGTGCTGGTGGTGGTGGAGACGATGACCACTCCGGACTGGGCCGCCGCGGGCCCGGCCGGGACGACCAGCAGGGCGACCAGCAGCAGCCAGACTCCCACCCTCGATCGCGCCGTCATGACGGGCCTCCGGGAGCTCAATATGCTCGCCAGAGCATACCGTCCGGGCTCCGCCCACGTCAACGCTATGCTTCCGGGAGCATAGTAGACTCCGCCCGGCCCTCCGCGACTCGGTGTATCATGGCGAGCGCGCGCCAAGATCCCCCGGGAGACGCCATGCGACGATTCGACCTCGTTCTGCCTCAGAGCCTCGACGACTGCCTCAAGATCCTCGCCCAGCGGGGCGACCAGGCCAAGCTGGTCGCGGGCGGCACCGACCTGCTGCCCCAGATGAAGAACGGGGTCACTCGACCCAAGGTCGTGGTGGACCTCTCCGGCATCGAGCGCGTCCGACAGATCCACGCCGGCAACGGGCAGGGGCTCCGCATCGGGGCCGCGGTCACCGCGCGCGAGATCGAGCTGAGCCCGGTGATACGGGGCGCCTACCAGGCCATCGCGGAGAGCGGGGCCCTGGTGGGCTCGATCCAGGTCCGCAACCTGGCCACCGTGGGCGGCAACATCTGCAATGCGGCGCCGTCGGCCGACATGGCTCCGCCGCTGGTCGCGCTGGAGGCCCAGGCGGTGATCGCGGGCCCGAAGGGCGAGCGCCGCGTGCCGCTGGCGGACTTCTTCACCGGGGTGCGCAAGACGGTCCTCGCCTCCGACGAGGTGCTGGTGGAGTTCGTGGTGCCCGCCCCGGGCGCGCACAGCGGGGGGCAGTACCTGCGGCACACCCCGCGCCGCGAGCTCGACATCGCGGTGGTGGGCGTGGCCTCCCAGCTCACGATGGCCAACGGCACGTGCGCCAGGGCGCGCATCGTGCTCGCGTCGGTCGCGCCCACCCCGGTGCGGGCCACCGCGGCCGAGCGGGCGCTGGAGGGCCAGGCGATCACCCCGGCGCTGATCGAGCGCGCGGCCACCCTGGCCGTCGAGGCCGCCAACCCGATCAACGACCAGCGCGGCTCGGTCGAGTTCCGGAAGCACCTCGTCCGCGTCCTGACCCGTCGCACCCTCATCACCGCGCTCGAGCGCGCGAACGCCTGATCCGGAGGCCCATCACCGTGGCCAAGCAAGTCCTCCAGTGCACCGTCAACGGCGAGCCGGTCGAGGCGCTCGTCCAGCCCTACACCACCCTGCTCGACGCCCTCCGCGAGGACATGGGCCTCACCGGGCCCAAGGAAGGCTGCGGCACCGGCGACTGCGGCGCCTGCTCCATCCACGTGGACGGCAAGCTCGTGGCGAGCTGCCTGATGCTGGCCATGCAGGCCCGCGGGAAGTCCGTCCGCACCATCGAGGGGCTCGCCGCGGCGGACACCACGCTGCACCCGCTGCAGGACGCCTTCGTGCGTCACGGCGTTCCCCAGTGTGGCTTCTGCATCCCCGGAGTGCTGATGGCGGCGGCCGCCCTCCTGGAGGAGAATCCCCGGCCCTCCGAGGAGGAGATCCGCTACGGCATCGCGGGCAATCTCTGCCGCTGCACCGGCTACACCAAGATGGTGACCGCGATCAGCGAGGCGGCGGGAGCCCTGGCCTCGCAGAGGAGCGCTCGATGAGCACGATGAAGACCACGCGCGACGTCAAGGGAGTAGGCGTCTCCATCCCGCGGCCGGACGGCCCCGAGAAGGTCACCGGCCGGGTGCAGTACGTGGCCGACATCCCGGCCAAGGGCCTTCTGCACGCCAAGCTGCTGCGCAGCCCGCACGCGCACGCCAAGATCGTCTCGATCGACGTGAGCGCGGCCAAGGCGCTCCCCGGAGTCCGCGCGGTGCTCACCGCGAAGGACATCCCGCACCTCAAGAAGAAGGCGCCCACCCGCGCCCACGCGGTCCTCGCCATCGATCGCGTGGTGTTCATGGGCCAGCCGGTGGCTGCGGTGGCCGCCGACGAGCTGTCGATCGCGGAGGAGGCCCTCGACCTCATCGAGGTCGAGTACCAGGTGCTGCCCGCCTCGATCGATCCGCTGAAGGCGATGCAGCCCGGCGCGCCGCCGGTGGCCGACGCGGGTACCGAGGCCGACACCAGCGAGGCGCTCGCCCACTCCGCGGTGGCCATCGCCAAGAGCGAGGCGACCGCGAAGGCGGTGAACATCTCCCAGCAGGCGCGCCTGCAGCGCGGCGACCCGGCCGCGGGATTCGCTCAGTCCGATCACGTGCTCGAGAAGACCTACCGGGTGCCGATGGTGCACCAGGGCTATCTGGAGGCGCACGCGGTGCTGGCGGAGTGGGACCGCAACGGGCTGCTGACCCTGTGGGCCAGCACCCAGGGCTCGTTCAACACGCGCTCCGAGGTGGCCGACGTGCTTGGCATCCCCGAGAACCGGATCCGGGTCATCCCGGTGGAGTGCGGCGGCGGCTTCGGCGGCAAGATCCGAGCGCTCTGCGAGCCGATCACCGCGGTGCTGGCCCAGGTGACCAAGCGCCCCGTGCGCTACGTGATGACTCGTCGGGAAGAACTGGAGGCGGGCATGCCCGCGCCCCAGGTCATCATCAAGCTCAAGACCGGCGTCAAGCGCGACGGCACCCTGATGGCGCTGGACGCGGAGACCGTGATCGACTCCGGCGCCTACTCCGGCGCGGTCCTGGCGGTGAGCGCGGTGTTCCTCGGCAGCATGTACAAGTGGCCGTCGTTCGACGTCCGCGGCTTCGAGGTGCTGACCCACAAGCCGAGCGTGGCCGCGTATCGCGCCCCGGTGGCCCCGCAGACCATCTTCGCGATCGAGTCGCACATGGAGCAGATCGCCCGCGATCTGAACCTCGACTCCGTCGAGTTCCGGATGCGCCACCTGATCGCCCCGGGCGATCCGATGGTGAACGGCCAGCCGTGGCAGTCCAACGGGGCCCGGCAGGTGCTGGCCCGTCTCGCCGAGCACCCGCACTGGAAGACCCGCAAGCAGTGGATCGCCGAGGGCAAGAACGGCAAGAAGCGCGGCGTGGGCCTGGCCCTCGGCGGCTGGCTCGGCGGGCTGCAGCCCACCGGGGCCACCGTGCGCCTCAACCCCGACGGCACGCTGGCGGTGCTGACCGGGCAGGTGGACATCGCGGGCACCAACATCTCGCTGGCCCAGATCGCGGCGAGCGCGTACGGCGTCGACACCGACCTGGTGCGCATCACCACCGGCGACACCGATGTGGCGCCGCTGACCGGGCTGAGCGCGGGCAGCAAGACCATCTACACGGTGGGCGCGGCGGTGCTACAGGCGGCGGAGGACGCCCGGCGGCAGACCTTCGAGATCGCGGCCGCGGAGCTCGAGGCCTCGGTGCACGACCTGGAGCTGGCGGACGGCAAGATCACGGTCCGCGGGATGCCGGACAAGGGCATCACGCTGGCCACCATCGGCAAGAAGGGCAACCTCTACATGTCGAAGACGCCGCCGGTGCTGGGCAAGGCCAACCCGGCCTTCACCCAGCAGGCGCCCGGCTTCGCGGCCCAGCTCGCGCGGCTCGAGGTGGATCCGGACACCGGCGACGTCACCATCCGCGACTTCGTGATCGTGCAGGACGTGGGCAAGGCCATCAATCCCCTCGGCGTCGAGGGCCAGATGCAGGGCGGCGCGGTGCAGAGCCTGGGCATCGCGCTCACCGAGGGGCTCATGTTCGACGACAACGGCCGGCTGACGAACCCGAGCCTGCTCGATTACCGCAAGCTCACCGCGGCCGACCTCCCGAACCTCGAGACCATCATCGTCGAGGTGCCGGCGCCGGCCGGTCCCTTCGGCGCCCGCGGCGTCGGCGAGCCGCCGATCATCCCGGCGCCGGCCGCCATCGCCAACGCGGTGCACGACGCGGTGGGTGCGCGCATCACCCAGCTGCCGCTGAACCCCGAGCGCATCGCGCTGGCCGTCGCGGACGGGAACGGACACCGCTAGCACGCGCGACGTCGGCCGGGCTCGCATCGGGCACGATCTCGTCCTGGTGGGCGGCGGCCACGCCCACGTCCAGGTGCTCCGGCGCTGGGCGATGGCGCCCCCGCCCGGGGCGCGCCTCACCCTGATCGTGGACCAGCCGGTCGCGGTCTATTCCGGCATGGTGCCCGGCTTCGTGGCCGGTCAGTACACCCGCCCCGATCTCGAGATCGACGTGCGGCCCCTGGCTGCGCGCGCCGGCGCGCGCTGCATCGTGGCGCGGGCCACCGGGATCGATCCGGACCGGCGTCGCGTGCCGCTCGACGGTCGCCCGCCCATCGCTTACGACACCGTGTCGCTCGACGTGGGCTCGACCGTGGCCGGCCTCGAGGTCCCGGGCGCGCGCGCGCACGCGGTGCCCACCCGACCCATCGGCGCCTTCGTCGCGCGCGTCGACGGGATCGTGGCCGCCGCGGAGGGCCGCGGCGCGTTCCGGGTGGCGGTGGTGGGCGCCGGCGCGGGCGGAGTCGAGGTGGCCTTCGGCCTGGCCGCCCGGCTCGGCCGCGAGCCGGGCCGCCGGATCGAGATCGTCCTGCTGGAAGCGGGCCCGCGCGTGCTGCCCGGATTCGCCTCCGGCGCGGCCCGCCGCGTCGAGACGGCGGCGGCCGCGCGCGGCATCCGCGTCCGGCCCGGCGCCACCGTCGTGCGCGTGGACCACGACGCGGTGCACCTGGCCGGCGGCGAGCGCATCGCGGTCGACGCCACCGTCTGGGTCAGCGGCGCGGCCGCCCTGCCGATCTTCGAGGGCTCCGGCCTCGCCACCGATCACGGGTTCGTGCAGATCGGGCCCACGCTCCAGTGCGTCGGTCGCGAGGAGGTGTTCGCGGCCGGCGACTGCGCGGCGTGGACCGCGGGGCCGCCCCTGCCCAAGGCCGGAGTGTACGCGGTCCGGCAGGGCCCGGTGCTGGCCGACAACTTGATCGCTCGCGCGGGCGGGCCCATCGGGCGCCGCCTGCGCCGTTATCGCCCGCAGCGCGACTTCCTCTCGCTGCTGAACCTGGGCGACGGCACCGCGATCGGCGCCAAGTGGGGCGTCGCCGCCCAGGGACGGGCGCTCTTCGCGCTCAAGGACCGGATCGACTGCCGCTTCGTGCGCCGCTTCCAGGTGCTGGGCCCGGACGACGCGGTGACCGCCGACTTCGCGGCCACGTCGATGCCCGACCGCGAGATGCTCTGCGGCGGCTGCGCGGCCAAGGTGGGCGAGTCCGCCCTCACCCGCGCGCTGGAGCGGCTCGGGCCCACGAGCCACCCCGCGGTGATCCTGGGCCTGGCCCAACCCGACGACGCCGCCGCGGTCGAGACCGAGCGCGGCGAGATCGTGGCTGCCACCATCGACGGCTTCCGCGCCTTCGTGGACGACCCCTACCTGGTCGGGCGCGTCGCGGCGGTCAACGCGGTCAGCGACCTGTGGGCCAAGGGGGCGACGCCGCGCTTCGCGCTGGCCCAGGTGACGGTACCCGACGAGGAGCCCGCGCGCGCCGACGAGACCCTCTTCCAGGTGATGGCCGGCGCCCGCGCCGCGCTCGACGTCGACGGCGTCACCCTGGTGGGCGGACACACCACCACCGGCCCCGAGCTGGTGGCGGGCTTCGCGGTGTGGGGCGTCGCGCCGTCCGCCGACGCGCTGATCCGCCTGGGCGGCCTCGCCGCGGGCGACCGGCTCATCCTGACCAAGCCGCTCGGGACCGGCGTGGTACTCCAGGCCGACATGCGCGGCCTGGCGCGGGGGGCCTGGGTCGAGGCGGCGGTCGCCTCGATGCTCCGCTCGAACGGCCCCGCCGCGCGCGCGGCCGCGCCGCTCGGCCCCTCGGCCGCCACCGACGTGACCGGCTTCGGCCTGGCCGGCCATCTGGGCTCGATGCTGCGCGCGAGCAAGTGCTCGGCGCGCCTCGACCTGGACGCGCTGTCGGCGCTCCCGGGCGCGCTGTCGCTGCTCGGGCGCGGGATCCGGAGCACCGCGCATCCCGAGAACGCCAAGGCCCGGCGCGCGATGTGGGTCCCGGACGCGGCCACCGCGCATCCCGCCCTCGACCTGCTCTTCGACCCGCAGACGTCGGGGGGGCTGCTGCTGGGGATCGCGGCCGAGCGCGCCGAACCCCTGCTCGCGGCGCTGCGCGCGGCCGGTGACGCGGCCGCGGCCGTCATCGGCGTGGTCGCGCCGCCCCGCGCCGACGGGGCCCTCATCGAGGTCGCGCCGACGGGCTAGGCGCGCCGAGCGCGGCGGCGCGTCGACGCGCGCGGCGCCGGCTCGATCTCCACCACCAGGCCGTCGCCCCACCCGTACTTCGCCTCCGATCGCCGGCGGACCTCGCCGACCAGCGGGGCCTCGGTGCGACGATCGACCAGGCGGGCGCGCCCGCGCATCGACCGGGCGCCCACGCGCACCCGCACCGTCGGATCCGCGAGGAGGTTCTGGACCCACCGCGCGCGGAGCCCGTGCTCGGCGACCAGGTAGTAGCGCCCCTCGTGGCGCGTGAACCAGATCTCGATGCGGCGCGGGCGGCCGGACACGCGTCCGGTGGTGGTGAGGTAGAGGTACTTCGGCTCGCGGCTCACTCGCCGAAGGCGCGATCGAACTGGCGCCGGGCCGCCTCGTCGAGACCGTTGCGGAACCGGTGATAGCGGTCCAGGAACCGCTTGCCGGGCCTGGTGAGACGCATCCCGCTCTCGGGGCCGCCGCCCGGCGTCCGCTCCACGAACTTGAAGCCGGCCGCCCGCTCCAGGTCGCGCAGGAAGCCCCACGCGTTGCGGTAGGACATCTCCATCTCCCGCGCCGCCTTCTTGAGCGAGCCGCGCGAGTCGATCAGCTCCAGGAGCCGGGCCCGGCCGTCACCGAACTTGAGCTCGTCCCCGAACATGACCCACACTCGAAGCTTGGGCTTCATGCGAACCGGATCGATGCCAGGACGATCGGCCAGCCGGGGCCGGCGTCCACGGTCAGCCCTGGGCGAGAGTCAGGTCGGAGCGGTCCTCGTCCTCGTCGTCGTTCCGGACCAGGTCGAGCAGACGCGGGTCGAGGGGCACGACCACGCCGGTGGCGCCCACCGCGGCCGCAGCGGTCAGCGCCCCGCGCCAGGCGTCCCGGCCCGCGGGCCGCGCGACGTGGGTCCACAGCTCGAACGGGGCGGTCTGCCGATCACGGGCGCGGCGATCGCGCACCTGGTCGAAGGTCGCGTGGCAGCGGGCCGGCTCCTCGGCGGCCACGAGGCCGTCGGCCAGCCGGCCCGCCAGCAGCGCGGGCCCACCGCCGGCGGCCCGCATGAGGACCGGACGACCCTCCCCGCGCGCGCACGCGATCAGAGCCTCGGTGCCCGCCGGCTCCGGCCCGGCCACGACCATCGGGAGGACCCTCCCCCGGGAGAGCCTGGCCAGGGTGTCGAGCCGCCGGGCGAGCGCGTCGGGATCGGCCGCGTCGCGGGCCGACACCGGCATCGCGAGGCGCGCCCGACCGGTGACGGAGGCGATACCGGCCAGGACCAGCCAGGGATCGAGCCCGTCGCCGGGCAGCCACAACGAATCGACACCCGCGGCGTCGAGCGCGCGGGCGTCGGCCAGGAAATCGCCGGCGTCGCTGAAGCGGCCGGGCAGGAGCACGCCGATCTTCAGCACGCTACATCTGCGCGCCGAAGACCAGCACGATCCGGAGCGCCAGCCCGCCCAGCAGCACCAGGCCGGCCGCCAGCACCGGCGCGCCGGCGCGGCCCGCCCCGGGGGCGCGATGCATGAGCAGCGGCGCGAAGGTGCCGAGCGCCACCAGCACCCAGAGCACGATCCAGCGTGGCGCGAACAGCCGGCCCGCCAGGGTGCCCAGGGTCACGAAGAACGCGGCCAGCAGCAGGAGCTCGAGCACGATGAAGATGCGGTCCGCGCGCGAGAGCTTCCGCTCGGTGCTCGCCGCGTCGGCGCGCGAGCGGGCCAGGATCGCGAGGGTGGCCGCGGCCACGCTCAGCCCGGAGGCGAGGAACAGGCCGCCGAGGGCCCAGGTGTCGCTCCACACCGGCTGATTGCTCACGCTCAGGAGCACGCCGGTGTAGCCGGCCACGAACAGCCCGAAGAGGGAGCCCACCACCATGAAGAGGCGTCCGAACGCGCCGGCGAGCGTGCCCGCGACGCTCCGGGCCGCGGGGTGCCGCGTCCAGCCGTCACGGGCGAGGGCCTCGATGAACGACACGGTGACGAAGACGGTGAAGATCAGCAGGGCCCAGGCCCCCACCGACATCGGCGACCAGTACTTGAAGTTGAGGCCCCACGTCCGGCTGTTGATCAGCATGTGCCAGAAGCGGACCGGATGTCCGAGGTCGAGGGTGAGCAGGATCGGGCAGATGATCACCGCGGGGAACGCGATCAGGAAGGCCAGCCGCGCCACGCCCTCGTCGCGCGGGTCGCCGATCAGCCGCAGCAGGGTGCCGAGCAAGTACGCGCCCCCGGCGAGCCCGCCGAGGAAGAAGTACCAGACGATGTACCACTCCCAGAGTGGCGGGGCCACGAAGTGCTGGGGCATGGCTAGCCCTCCCCGCGCTGCCGGAACGCGACGACCGCGCCCAGCACGCCCAGGACCGCGGTGACCAGCGAGGTCAGGTAGCTCCGCGCGTTGTTGCGGCTCGGCAGCACCGCGTTCTGCGCGTTGGGCAGCTTGTAGGCTTCCGGCTTGTCGGTGAGCAGGAAGAGGGCGTGGAGGCCGCCGTACTCCTTCTCCCCGTAGAGCTGGGCGTTGCTCACGCCCTGGGCCTGCAGCTGCTGCAGGCGCGACGCGGCCACCGTGCGCATCTCGCTCAGCTCCCCGAACTTGATGGACTGGGTGGGGCACGCCTTGGCGCAGGCCGGGATCAGGTTGTTCTGCAGGCGTCCGTAGCAGAACGTGCACTTCTGGGCCAGCCCCGTCTTCTCATTGAAGCCGATGACGGCGTAGGGGCAGGCCGCGATGCAGTCGCGGCAGCCGTTGCAGACGTCGGGCTGGATGTGCACCGTGTCGAACTCGGTCCGGATGATGGCGTTGGTGGGGCAGACCTCCATGCAGCTCGCGAGCGAGCAGTGCTTGCACACGTCGCTCATCATGCTCCACGCCACGCCGCCGTTCGGGGTCGAGCGCTCGAGGAACTGCACGTGCCGCCAGTTCTGATCGTCGAGCTGACCGGTGTTGTCGAAGCTGTCCAGGAACTTGGGGGCGTGACCGGGGAGCTCGTTCCACTCCTTGCAGGCCACCTCGCACGCCTTGCAGCCGATGCAGAGCGTGGTGTCGGTGAAGAAGCCGACGGTGCGTGCCATGGCGGGTCTCCTATATCCCCATGAGGTTCGGCACGATCTTGGCGAATCCGCGCTCCCGCGCGTGCAGGTCCAGCGGCAGGGCGACCAGCTCGTCGACCTCCGGCACCGCGGCCGGATCCCGACGCACGTCGACCGTGATCAGGTAGCGGTGGCAGCTCTCGCAGGCGTCCGCCCGGAGGGCGGGCAGCCGCTCCTCGTCCGCGAAGATGGGCAGCCGGGCGCTGGCCCGCTCGCCGCACGCCGCGCAGGCCAGGCGCGGGTGGACCCACGTTCCCCCGCAGCGGCAGCAGAGCAGCCGGCGCGGCGGAGTGAGCAGGGACTCGGTCGACTCCGTCACGTAGGCGAGCTGCGGCCGTCCCCCGCAGTGCGGGCAGCCGCCGTCGGCGGCCGGACGCGCCACGCCGGCCACGCCCACCCCCTCCAGGATCGGCGCGGTGGCCGCGCGCGCCACGTACTCCTCCGTCGCGGACTGGCTCTCGCCCGCGAGCCAGCGCCGCACCGCGGCCTCCGGATCGCGCGGCGGCTCGCGCAGGGCCTCCGCGAGGGTGCGCGGCCCCGCCGCGACGGTGGCGGCCACGATGGCGGGCACCACCCGCGCCGCCACGTAGCCCGGCAGCGCGTCGGCACCGGGCCGCTCGCCGCGCGCGTCCAGGCCGGCCGGCTCCTGGACGTCGAGCAGCGCGCCGTAGAGGCGCAGCATCTCCGCCGCGTGGGGCCACTGGGCCCCCAGGTGGCTGGCCCGCCGCCGCCGCGCCGCCCACGGCGGAGCCACCGCGGGTGCCACCTGGAAGCTCCCCATCAGATCTTCTCCCCTTCAGATTTTCTCAATGTTGACCAGGAACGCCTTGTACTCCGGGGTCCGGGAGTTGGCGTCGCCCACGAACGGGGTCAGGGCGTTGGCGAGCCAGTTGGCGCCCTTGGTGGGATCGCGGTCCGCCGCGATGCCCACGAACCCCCAGTGGATCGGGATCCCGATGTGGTAGACCTTCTTGCCGCCCACCTCCAGCCCGCCCAGCCGCCGGGTCACGATCGCGGCCACCTCGATCTTTCCGCGCTTCGAGGAGACGCGCACCCGATCCCCGTTCTTGATGCCCTTCTCGCGGGCCACCTCCTCGGGCACCTCCACGAACGGATAGGGCTGCAGCTGGGTGAGATGCGGCACGTGCTGGGTGACGTAGTGCTCGTGCTCGGTGAGCCGGTAGCTCGTCGCGATGTACGGGTAGTCCTTGGCGGTCCCGAAGCGGTTCTCGCGTCCCGCGTTCTTGTCGTAGAGGTAGGCGACCGGGGACTCCGACTGCTTGGGATGCAGCGGGTTCTCGATCGGCGACTCCATAGGCTCGTAGTGCTCGGGGAACGGCCCGTCGAGCATCGAGGCCGAGAAGAGCCGGCCCACGCCTTCGCCGTTCATGATGAAGGGGCCCCACGCCTTCGGGCTGCGCGGCTCCATGGTGGGCGGATAGTCCGGCACGTCGCCCACCCACTTCTTCTGCGCGGAGTCCCACGCGATGCCCGGTCGAGCCGGATCCCACGGCTTGCCGTCGAGGTCCGCGGAGGCCCGGTTGTACATGACGCGTCGGTTGAGCGGCCAGCTCCAGGCCCAGCCCGGATAGAAGCCCATGCCCGTGGGGTCATTCTTGGCCGGGTCCTGGATGCCGGCCCGCCGCCGCATGAGGTTGCCGGACTCCGGATAGGAGCCGGTGTAGATCCAGTCGCCCGCGGTGGTGGTGCCGTCGTCCTTGAGCTTGGCGAAGCTGTCGAGGCGCTGGCCGGTGGTCAGGTCGTAGCCGTTGACCTCCCGGGCGATCTCGTCGAGCTCGGGCCGGACCGGGTTCTTGTAGCCGAGGGTCAGCGCCATCAGCGGATCGGGGAACTTCCCCCCCTGCTGCTGGTAGAGCTTCTTCACCCGGTCGAAGAGCTCGGCGAGGACCCAGTGGTCGTGACGGGCCTCGCCCTCCGGCGGGATCACCTGCTCCTTCCACTGGGACCAGCGGCCGCTGTTCACGAAGGAGCCGTCCTTCTCGATCCAGTGGGTGCACGGCAGCATGAACACCTCGGTCGGGATCGACTTGGGATCGACGCCCGGCCGCCGCCAGAACTCGGAGCTGGTGGTGGGCAGCGAGTCCATGACCACCAGCCACTTGAGGTTGGCCAGGGCCTGCATCACCTGGTTGGAATCGGGCCCGATGCTGGTGGCGGTCATCCCGGAGAGGATGACCCCGTCCATCTTCTTCTTGAGGGCCTGATCGTAGATCGTGATCCACGAGGAGTTGGTGGCCGGCTTGGGCACGAAGTCGAACGCGAACTCGTTCTCCGGCTTCGCCGCGTCGCCGTACCAGGTCTTGAGGAGGCTCACCATGAAGTTGCGGTAGTTGGTCCCGAAGAAGTTCCAGGAGTTGGCGTCGAACTTCTTGGGCGCGCTCTGCGACACGTAGTCGTTGAGGTTCTTCTGCCCCGGCGCGGGAATGCGGAGATAGCCGGGCAGGATCTCCCACGAGATGGCGTGATCGGTGTTGCCCTGGATGTTGGCGTGGCCGCGCTCGGCGTTCATGCCGCCGCCCGGCCGGCCCATGTTGCCCAGCAGCAGCTGGAGCAGGGCCGCGCTGCGGATCAGCTGGCCGCCGGTGGTGTGCTGGGTCAGGCCGACCGCGTACACGATCGTCATGACCTTGTCGGGCCGCCCGCACTCTCCGACGATCTTGGCGATCTCCAGGAACTTGTCGGAGGGGATCCCGGTGATCGAGGCGACCATCTCGGGGGTGTAGCGGGAGTAGTGCTTGCGCATCAGCTGGAAGACCGAGCGGGGGTGCTCGAGCTGCATGTCGCGCTTGGCGAGGGCCACCCCGGCTCCGACCTTTCCGCCCTGGGCCGCCCCCTGGCCCTGCCCGGCCTGGACCGGCCCATGGGCGTGGGCGCCGATCTCCTGCCTGGCGCGCGGGGTCTCTCCCCCGGCCGCGGTGTCGCCCTCGTACACCCAGGTCGACGTATCGTAGATCCGCTTGGCCGGATCGTAGCCGCTGAAGAGGCCGTCGTGGAAGTCGTAGCCGTCCTTCACGAGGAAGGAGGCGTTGGTGTAGTTGCGCACGTACTCGTGGTGGATGAGGTTCTTCTCCAGCACGTAGTTGATGAGCCCGCCGAAGAACGCCACGTCCGTGCCGGTCCGGATCCGCGCGTGGATGTCGGCGACCGCGGACGTCCGCGTGAATCGCGGATCGACGTGGATCATCTTGGCCCCGCCGCCCGAGCCGATGCCCCGCTTGGGGTCGAGCTTGGCCTGCATGAACCACTGGAAGCCGACCGGATGCGCCTCCGCCGGGTTGGCTCCGTTGATGATGATGACGTCGGCGTTCTTGATGTCCCGCCAGTGATTCGTCATCGCGCCCCGCCCGAATGTGGCCGCCAGACTGACGACCGTGGGGCCGTGTCAGACTCGGGCCTGCTGTTCTATGAACACCGTCCCGAGGCTCCGCATGATCTTGGTCGCGAAGTAGCCCTCCTCGCTGCTGAAGGCGGCCCCGCCTGCGAAGGCGATACCCTCGCAGCGATTGACGGTGTTCCCGTTGCCGTCCTGGGCGACGAAGGTGGCGTCCCGCGACTCCTTGACCCGCCGGGCCAGCCGGTCCAGCATCTCGTCCCAGCTCATCTCCTGCCACTGGTCGCTCCCGGGGGCGCGATAGCGCGGCTTCTCCACGCGGCGGTTGCTGATCGCGAGCTGCATCGCGGTGGCGCCCTTCGGGCAGAGCCGCCCCTCGTTCACCGGGCTGTCGGGGTCCCCCTCGATCTGGAGGATCTCGGTGTGGCCCTTGGCGTCCTGCTTGGTGTAGGCGACGAGGGAGCAGCCGACCGCGCAGTAGGGGCAGAGGGAGTGGACCTCCTTCGCCCCCGCGATGCGGAAGCTCTGCTTCACCTCGACCGCGGCCGCGAGATCGAAGCCGAGTGACGTGACGCCGGCGGCGCCCGCTCCCGCGACCCCGACCTTCAGGAAATCCCGGCGGGTGACCTCGTGCATGGGTCAGGCCTCCTTGCCCTCGATGTTCTGCCCTCGATTGTCCGGGGAATGGATCGGCATCAGACGAGCTCCGAGCCGCTGCCGGCCACGCGCTGCGCGCCGGCATAGACGTTGAAGCCGTCGCCCCGCAGGAACCCCACCAGCGTCATGCCGGCCGACACCGCCATCTGCGCGGCCATGCTCGACGGGGCCGACACCGCGGCCACGATCGGGATGCGCGCCATCCACGCCTTCTGCATGACCTCGAAGCTGGCCCGGCCGCTCACCATCAGGACGTGGCGCTCGAGGGGCAGGCGGCGGCTCCGGAGCATGTGACCGACGACCTTGTCCACCGCGTTGTGGCGGCCGATGTCCTCGCGCAGCACCAGCAGGCGGCCCTCCAGGTCGAAGAGCCCGGCGGCGTGGAGCCCGCCGGTACGATCGAAGGTGGTCTGGGCCGCGCTCATGGCCGCGCTCATCCGGGGGAAGAGCGTTGCGGGCACCACCGCGTCGCAGCTGATTGGCGGGCACGTGATGCGGATGGAGTCGACGGTGACCTTGCCGCAGACTCCGCACGACGAGGACGCGACCAGGCTGCGGCGCAGCCGCTCGCGCGCGACGCTCACGTCGCCCTTCAGCAGGACGTTGACGACGTTGCCCAGGTCGGCCTCGCCGTCCCCCGCGCGATAGCGGCCGATCACGTCGAGGCCGTCCGCGTCGTGGATGATCCCTTCGGCGTGCAGCAGCCCCGCCACGAGGTCCTCGTCGTGACCGGGGGTGCGCATGGTGATCGACAAGGGATAGCCCCCCAGCCGGATCTCGAGAGGCTCTTCGACCGCGAGGTGATCCTCGACCTCGAGGGCATCAGCGCCGCGCACCTTGACCACCGGGTGCCCGACCTCCGCCGCGCCCTTGGGAACTTCGAGCGAGAACGATGGATCCAGGTGCCGCACGTCTATACGCTTCCACGGCACATATATATGTCCGATCCAGCATAGTCAACGGATATCGCGCGGAGCGGCATGCCGGGACTGCCCGGTTTCTGCGGGGCGGCTCAGGATGAGGCATCCGTCGCGCTGTTGTGACGCAAGGCACATGCCGGTGGGTCCGGCCATGCGAATTCCCGCGCAAGACGAGGACACCATCATCGCGGCCGGCGGCGAGCTCCCGGAAAGTCATTCGCCTGGCGGTCGAGATGGCTCGGTCATCTCTGCCGGTAACGCCCACCCGCACGCTCTACCGGGCGGCCGCGCAACGTGTTCCGCCGCTTGCCGAGACACCGCGTTGCGTCACGGTCGGGGCCCACAGCGCGTGGCCGGAGCAAGCGGCGACCGCCTCACCTTGCTCAATCGAAGCAGCCGGTCAGGAGTCGCCACCCCGATCGGCTCGGCGCCGCCGTCGGCCGGGTCGCCTCATCCGGGAGCCGGCGCTGTGGTACCCTAGCGCCCGCCCCGCAGGAGGGCTGTTGGGGCGGCCACTCTCACACCACCTGGAGGAGGAGACATTCATGGCGATCAAGATCGGCGACCGTCTGCCGGACGGCACGCTCACGGAGTTCATCGAGCAGGAGACCCCGGGCTGCACGGTCGGCCCCAACGCGTTCCAGGTCTCGGACCTGACCAAGGGCAAGAAGATCGTGGTCTTCGGGCTGCCCGGCGCGTTCACCCCCACCTGCTCGGCCAAGCACGTCCCGAGCTACGTGGCCAACATCGAGAAGCTCAAGGGCAAGGGCGTCGACGAGGTGTGGTGCGTCTCGGTCAACGACGCCTTCGTCATGGGGGCGTGGGCCAAGGACCAGAAGTGCGGCGGCAAGGTGCGGATGATGGCCGACGGCAGCGCCACGCTCACCAAGGCCATGGGCCTCGAGATGGACCTCACCGCGCGCGGCATGGGGGTGCGCTCGCAGCGCTACTCGATGCTGGTGGACAACGGCGTCGTGAAGTCGCTGAACGTGGAGGCGCCCGGCAAGTTCGAGGTGAGCGACGCGGACACGATGCTGAAGCAGGTCTAGGCCGCGCGTGGCGGACGTCCTCGACGTCCTGATCGTGGGCGGCGGAGCCGCCGGCTACACCGCCGGCCTCTTCGCGGCCCGCGATCGATGCCGCGCCCGCCTGCTGGAGAAGTTCTCCGCGGGCGGGCAGGTCCTCAACTGCGAGCACATCACCAACTTCCCCGGCTTTCCCCAGGGGGTGGCCGGCTACACCCTGGGCCCCCTGCTCCAGGAGCAAGCCACCGCGGCCGGCCTCGAGGTGGCGATGAACGAGGTCACCGCGGTGCGGCGCGACGGCGACTTGCTGCTGGTGGAGTCCGACGCCGGCACCCAGGCCGCCCGCACCGTGATCGTGGCGAGCGGCTCGCGCTTCACCACCCTGGGCGTGCCCGGCGAGGAGGCGTTCCTCGGGCGTGGCATCTCCCACTGCGCCTCCTGCGACGGCTCGTTCTTCATGCAGAAGCCGGTGATCGTGGTGGGGGGCGGCGACGCGGCGGTCGACGAGGCGCTGCACCTCACCCATTACGCCTCCTCGGTGACGGTGGTGCACCGTCGCGACCGTCTGCGGGCGTGCGCGAGCCTGCAGGAGCGCGGGCGCAGCGAGCGCAAGATCGCGTTCCGGTGGAACACCGTGGTCCGCGCCATCGAGGGCGCCGACGGGGTGGAGCGGGTGCAGGTCGCGGACGTCGCGAGCGGGCAGACCGCGACGCTCGACGCGGCCGGGGTCTTCATCTACGCCGGGCTCACGCCCAACACCGAGCTGCTGGGCGACCTCGCCCCGCTCGACGCGCGGGGACAGATCGTCACCGACCTTCGCATGCGCACCCGCGTGCCGGGCCTGCTCGCGGCCGGCGACGTGCGCGCGGAGTCGGCGCGCCAGCTGGTGACCTCCGCGGGCGACGGCGCCACCGCCGCGCTGGCCGCCATCGAGTACCTGCACGAGGGCCGCTGGCCCGCCTAGTGGACGACGCAGCGATCCGGGTGGACGCCGAGTGGGACGCCGGCGGAATGGGGTGCGGCGAGCTCGTCCTCGAGCTCCGCTTCCTCCTTGACACCATGAAGCCGGGGCAGATCATGAAGCTGACCGCCCGGGATCACGGCGCGCCGATCGATATCCCGGCCTGGTGCCGGATGACCGGAAACCCTCTGGTTGGCGGCCGGCCCCCGATCTACTTGATTCGGCGCAAGGAGGACGGCTGAGCCATGGCCAACAAGTTCTGCGTCAACCTCACCTGTGCCAAGGACAACCCCGACCGGGCCACCGTCGCGTTCGTCATCGCCAACGCGGCCGCCGGGTCCGGCAAGGAGACCCTCGTCTTCCTCAGCATCGAGGCCGTGCGTCTTGCCCAGAGAGGCTACGCGGACGACATCCGCGAAGAGGGCTTTGCCCCGCTCAAGGAGCTGATGGAGAGCTTCGTGAAGGCAGGCGGCGCGATTCTCGTCTGCTCGCCCTGCTTCAAGAAGCGCAAGCTCGACGAGAGCAACCTCGTGGCCGGAGCCGCCATCGGGGGCGGCGCCAAGCTCGTCGAGTTCCTCTCCGACGGCAGTCCCTCGGTGAGCTACTGAGGCGTCAGCACCCGGCCGGCGGGCCGCGCGTGATACCGCGCGCCGTCCACCACCACCTGGCCGTTGACGATCACGTACGGGATGCCCACCGGGTGTCGGTGCGGATCCGGGAACGTGGCCTCGTCCCGCACGGTGGCGGGATCGAACAGGGTGATGTCGGCCGCGCGACCGGTCTGGAGGACGCCGCGGTCCTTCAATCCGAGCTTGGTCGCGGCCATGCCGGTCATCTTGTGCACCGCGGTCTCCCACGAGAAGAGGCGCTTCTCGCGGCAGTACACGCCCAGCACGCGCGGGAACGTGCCGTAGCTCCGCGGGTGCGGCTTGCCCGGATGCGGGCCGGGTCCGGCGTGCAGGGACAGCGAGTCGGAGCCCACCATGTTGTGGGCGTAGGCGAGCGCGGTGCCCACGTTGTCCTCGCTCTGCGAGAACACCACCATGGAGACGCCGGCGCGCTCCTCCATCACCAGGTCCATCATGGCGTGGGCCGGCTCCTTGCCGGTGCGCCGCGCCAGCTCCGCGACGTGGATGCCGGCCAGCTCCGGCTTCGAGCAGGTGGCGATCATGATCTCGTCCCAGCCCATGCCGCCCGAGCCGGTGCGCCAGCGCTCGCCGTCGACCAGGCAGTCGGCGATGGCCCGCTCGCGCAGCTTGCGGTCGGTCAGGCGCTCGAGCAGCTTCGAGACGCCGCCGTCGTGCATCCAGGCCGGGAGCAGGTTGTCCATCTTGGTGCTGCCCGCCGGGTAGGGATAGACGTCGCCGGTCACGTCCACCCCGCGGGCCCGGGCCGCGTCGATCATGCGGAGGAGGCGGTCCATCTTGCCCCAGTTCTCGCGGCCGGAGGCCTTCACGTGGGCGATCTGCACCGGGACCCCGCCCTGCTCCCCGATCTTGATCGCCTCTAGGGCGGCCTGCTCGAGGGTGGCCGCTTCCCCCCGGATGTGGGAGAAGTAGAGCCCGCCACGGCTGGCCATGCTGCGGGCCAGCGCGACCAGCTCGTTGGTGTCCCCGTACACGCTGGGCGGGTAGACGAGACCGGTAGAGAAGCCCCACGCCCCCGAGTCGAGCGCCTCCGCGAGCAGCCGCTCCATCGCCTTCTGCTCGTCCGGCGTCACCGGCCGCGCGTCGGGGCCGACCGCCGCGAAGCGCAGGGCGCCGTGCCCCACGAACTGCACGATGTTGACGGTGGGCCCGAGCCCGCGCAGGTGATCGAGGTACTGGCCGAAGGTGTTCCACGTGATCGGAAGCGCGCCCCCGATGCCCCCCGCCCACTCCTGCACCAGACCCGCTCGGCCCGGCGCCACCGGAGCGGGCGAGAAGCTGCACATGCCCACCACCTCGGTGGTGACGCCCTGGCGCACCTTGGACTCCGCCGACGGGCACTTGTCGTAGACGAGGTCCGAGTGCGAGTGCGCGTCGATGAAGCCCGGTGCCACCATCAGGCCCTTCGCGTCGATGACCCGCGCGGCCTCCCCGGCGAGCCCCGGCTCGAGCGCCGCGATGCGGTCGCCCTCCACCGCCAGGTCGGCGGCGCGCGCGGGGGCGCCGCTGCCGTCCACCACCGTGCCGTTCCGGATCAGCAGCGACCAGGCCATGGCCTACTGGGCGACCTCGATGATCTTCACCGACTTCATCTTGTCCCCGACCTTGATCTTGTCCACCACCTCCATGCCGGAGGTGACCCGGCCGAACACGGTGTACTGGCCGTCCAGGAAGTGGGCGGGGGCGAGCGTGATGTAGAACTGGCTGCCCGCCGAGTTCGGGGCCTGGGTGCGGGCCATCGCCACCACGCCGCGCACGTGCTTCTGCTTGTTGAACTCGTCCTTGATGGTGTAGCCGGGGCCGCCGGTGCCGTTGCCCTTGGGATCGCCGCCCTGCACCACGAAGTTCGGCTCGACCCGGTGGAAGGTGACGCCGTCGTAGAAGCCCTTCTTGGCCAGGGTCACGAAGTTCTCCACCGTCTTGGGCGCATCCTCGGGGAAGAACTCGATGTTGATCTCGCCGCCCTTCTCCATGGTGATGACCGCGGTCTGTTTCACCTTCTTCCCTCCTCTGGGCGCGTCCTTGGCCGCGGGGGCGTCCTTGGGCGCGGGCGATGCCGGTTGGGTAGGCTGCTGCGCGTCCGCCGGCGTGATCCGGGCGGGTCCGGGCAGCAGGAGCGCGGCGAGCAGCGCGACGAGCGCGATGGTGGCCATGCGAGCCTTCACCGATGAGTCCTCCTTGACGGTGGAAAACGGGGTGGACGCGTCATTATGCCCCACCGCCGAGCCGGTTCGCCATCTTATCGGGAGGGGCCGTGGTAGAGTGAACGGTATGCCGCAGCGCCCCGACATCCGAAATGTGGCCATCATCGCCCACGTCGACCACGGCAAGACCACGCTGGTCGACGCCATGCTCTGGCAGTCCGGCATCTTCCGCGCCAACGAGCACGTGGCGGAGCGGGTGATGGACTCGATCGACCTGGAGCGCGAGAAGGGCATCACGATCATGGCCAAGAACACGGCCATCCACTACCAGGGCGTCAAGATCAACATCGTGGACACCCCGGGCCACGCCGACTTCGGGGGCGAGGTGGAGCGCACCCTCACCCTGGTCGACGGGGTGCTGCTGCTGGTCGACGCGGCCGAGGGGCCCCTGCCCCAGACCCGGTTCGTGCTGAAGAAGGCGCTGGAGGCGGGCCTGACCCCGGTGGTGGTCATCAACAAGATCGACCGCCAGGACGCCCGGGCCGCCGAGGTGCTGGACGAGGTCTACGACCTCTTCATCGACCTGGACGCGGCGGTGGAGCAGCTCGAGTTCCCGGTGCTCTACACCGACGCGCGCAAGGGCATCGCGAAGCTGTCGCTCACCGACGACTCCAAGACCCTGGCCCCGCTGTTCGACACCCTGATCGCCACGATCCCCGCCCCGCAGTTCGACGAGGGCCACGGGCTCCAGCTCCGGGCCGCCTCGCTCGACTGGGACGACTACGTGGGCCGCCTGATCATCGGCCGGATCGTCAACGGCAAGGTGCGCCAGTACGACCGGGTGGCGGTGGTGCACCGCGACGGCGCGGTCGAGAACGCCAAGATCACGGTGCTGTACGGCTACGAGGGCCTCCGGCGCGTGGAGGTGCCCGAGGCCTCCGCGGGGGACATCGTGGCGGTCGCCGGCATCGAGGCGATGGAGATCGGCGAGACCATCGCGGATGCCGAGAAGCCGATCGCGCTGCCGGTCATGCACATCGACGAGCCCACCGTGGCCATGCTCTTCTCCTCCAACGTCTCGCCGTTCGCGGGCAAGGAGGGCAAGTTCGTCACCTCCACCCAGCTCCGCGAGCGCCTCTGGCGGGAGAAGCGGAGCAACGTGGCGCTGCGGGTCGAGGACACCGACTCCCCCGACACGTTCCAGGTGGCGGGACGCGGCGAGCTGCAGCTCGCGATCCTCATCGAGATGATGCGCCGCGAGGGCTACGAGATGGAGGTCTCCAAGCCCCAGATCCTCACCCACGAGGAGGACGGCAAGACCCTCGAGCCGATGGAGCACCTGGTGGTGGACGTGCCCGACGACTTCATCGGCGCGGTCACCCAGAAGCTCGGGCCCCGCAAGGGCCAGATGGTGAAGATGGTCAACCACGGCACCGGGCGGGTGCGGCTCGAGTACCGCATCCCGTCGCGCGGCCTGATCGGCTATCGGTCGGAGTTCCTCACCGACACCCGCGGCACCGGGCTGCTCAACCACCTCTTCGACGGCTGGGCCGAGTGGCAGGGCGACATCCCCCACCGGGCCAACGGCGCGATGGTGGCCGACCGCCCGGGCAAGACCACGTCCTATGCGATCGACCACCTGCAGCCGCGCGGCGTGCTCTTCCTGGGGCCCGGCGAGGCGGTCTACGAGGGGCAGGTGGTGGGGGAGAACGCCCGCGACAACGACCTCGACGTCAACATCACCAAGGAGAAGAAGCTCACCAACGTGCGCTCGTCCACCTCGGACGAGGCGGTGCGCCTCACTCCTCCCCGTCTGATGAACCTCGAGCAGTCGCTCGAGTGGATCCGCGAGGACGAGCTCCTCGAGATCACTCCGAAGTCGCTCCGCCTCCGCAAGAAGTCCCTCGCCGGCCGCCGCCGCTTCTAGACCGGGGTCAGGTCTTACATTCCGACATTTTCGACGCCGAGGCCTGCCCTTCCGACCTGGCCACCGCCCGGCTCACCGTGACGTAGTGGCGTCCGATGAAGTCGGCGACGGCCTTCATGGCGTAGCCGTGATCACGGACGGCGATCGCAGATCGGGCGTCGCGCTCGGCGCGCGTGCTCACGCCTTCGAACAGCGTGGGCAGGGAAGGCCGGATCGCGTAGCGCTGGGCTCGTGGGATCTCGGTGTCTCGCGCGGCCGCGTGACAGGACCGGGCCAGGCGATCTCGCATCTCCGCGTCGTCCGGGCACGGTCGCGCGACCGGCTCGTTGGCGGGACCCTCGGTCTGGATGCCATCGATGCCGGCCTCGACGAACCGCGCATAGCTCCGGGCGACCGCCGCGGGAGTGCCGGGTCCGGACAGGGCTCGTAGCCAGTCGACGGTGAGGAAGCCTGGCGCGGCCGCCTCACCGGCGGTCGCCCGGTAGCTGCTCCACGCCCAGTCTCTGGGATGCCCGGTCAGGCCCGCCCGCACCGGGTTGAGCACGATGTACCGGCAGACCTCGTGCAGGTACGCCAGCCCGTCCACGAGCCGAGCCCCGTACCGTCCCTGGAGGACGTGGCCGGATCGCTCGTGCCGCCGATTGAACCGCTGCGTGTACACGCCGTTCAGCTGCCGCATGGCCGTCGACAGGTTGCCTTCGAGGGTCTGCAGCAGCAGGTGATAGTGATTGCCCATCAGGCAGTACGCGTGACAACGCACCCGATAGCGCGCGACCACGGAGGCCAGCACGATCAGGAACAACGAGTAGTCGGCGTCGTCCGCGAAGATCGTCTGCCGATCGTTGCCCCGCGCGGTGACGTGGTAGAAGCCGCCGGGAAAGATCGGCCGGAGCGGTCGCGCCATTCACGGACGCTACCGCCCCGGCCCCGGAGCCTGCAAGTGTGTCCCGTCGCGTACACGCCGACGCCCGCGTACCACGCGGGCACGACTTCCCGGCGGCCATCCCCGCCGGAAAAATGTCGGAATGTAAGACCTGACCCCCTACTGCTGCTTCATCGAGGCCATGCGGCGGGCGATCTCTTCCAGGCTCACGTCTTCCTTGTGGGTGGAGAGATGCCAGGTGTGGCCGAACGGATCCTTGAGCGCGCCGGAGCGGTCACCGTAGAACTGGTCCGCGACCGGACGGACCTCGGTGCCTCCCGCATCCAGCGCCTGGCGGAACTGCTTGTCGACGTCGTTGACGTAGAGCAGCAGGCTCACCGGGCTGCCCCCGAAGTGGCCGGGCGCGCGGGCATCCATCTCGGGATGCTCGTCGGCCAGCATGATGATCGAGTCGCCCACCTTGATCTCGGCGTGCCCGATGCGCTCGTTGGGCGCGGGAATGCGCATGACCTCCTTGGCGTCGAACGCGCGCTGGTAGAAATCGATCGCGCGAGCGGCGCCGTCGACGATCAGGTACGGAGTGATCGCGTGATACCCGGTCGGGATTGGCTTGGTCTTCGCGCTCCTGGTTGGGGCGCCGGAGGTCGCGGTCTTCGTGGCCATGGTTCTCCTCCTTTCGGTGCGACGTGATTGATGTCCAGCGGTTCGCGTGCTACGGGCCAACGTACACCCCATCCGGCGACCGTGCCACTGTCAGAGAGGATGTAGCGTCACCGTCACGTTCACGTCGTCCTCGCGCTCCGCGTGACCGAGCAGATCGCGAACCGTGACGCCGGGTTGCGGCGCAGTGCTCCCATCGATCAGCGCGCGATAGAGGCCGGGGAGGGGAAGGAAGAGAGCGACCTCCGCGGGCTCGCTCACCGCGAGCACCAGGCACTCGGTGCCGTCGGCCGCGGTCAGGGCGAGTCCGCGATCGGCGGTCCACGCGGCATCGGCGCCGCGCCCGTGCTCGCGCACCACTCGCACCCGCGCCACCTGCCCGAGGCGTGCGGCGAGCGACGGCCCCGCGTAGCGCCATTCGTCGCGCTCGGGCGGGCGCGTGGCCCCGGCCGTGCGGTCGGGGGTGAGCGCATAGATGGTGCCGGTGTGCGCCGGATCGAAGAACGAGCCCAGCGTCTCGCCCAGCGCGTCGGGACGCTGCGGCGCCACCAGCTCCAGGACCAGACGACTGAGATCCGCCCCGAAGGCGGGCATCACCCGCGACGTCACGCGAATCGCGGCGCCGTCGCCGCGGATCACCACGAGGCTCGAGCGGTAGGCGCCGGGGTCGAGTGGCGAGGTCAGGCCGGGGCCGGGGACGTAGAGGAGATCGCGCCAGGTGGCGGCGAGGGAGGCCGCGAGGTCACGCTCCTCCGCGGGAAGCGTGAGGTCGACGCGGGGAGAGGTCATTCCTTGTCGCCCCTCGCCCTGCCCTCTCGCCTCCGGGGAGAGGGAGAGAGGACTAGCGGCGAGGGCCGCGGCCGGGACCGCGCCGGCCACCGCCGCCGCCGCCACCCGGGCGCCCCGGTCCGCCCCGGCCGCCGCCCCGCGCGGCCATGCGCTGGCGCTTCTCCTCCGCGTAGCGGCGCCGCTCCTCGCTCGTCGGCTTGATCTCGGGGAGGTAGAGGTCGTCCTCGGCCCAGTCCACCTGGATCTTCTGGGCGATGAACTTCTCGATGGGCTCGAGCGCGAGCGCGCCCGCCTCGTCCACCAGGCTGATCGCCTTGCCCGCCGCGCCGGCCCGCGCGGTGCGCCCGATGCGGTGCACATAGTCCTCCGCATCTTGCGGAAGATCCCAGTTCACCACGTGGCTCACGCCCTCGATGTGCAGGCCCCGCGAGGCCACGTCGGTGGCGACCAGGATCGGGAGCTGCCCGTCCTTGAAGTCGTTCAGGATCTTGAGGCGCTTCTTCTGGTCCACGTCCCCGGTGAGCGCGCGCGCCTCCCAGCCGTTGCGCCCGAGGCGGTCCTCGAGCCGCCGCGCCTCCTCCCGGGTGTTGGAGAAGATCAGGATGCGGCTGCCTCCCTCGCGGCGCAGCAGGCCCAGCAGGAGGTTGAACTTCTCCTCGCGCCCGACGTGGTAGAGCACCTGCTCCGCCTTCTCGGCCGTCTTCTGCTGCGGGGTGATGGTGATCTGGGAGGGATTGTTCATGAACTCCCAGGTCAGCTCCATCACCCGGAACGACAGCGTGGCCGAGAAGAGGAACGACTGCCGCTTCTCCGGCTTGGGCAGGCGCCGCAGGATGAAGCGCAGGTCGGCGATGAAGCCCATGTCGAACATCCGGTCCGCCTCGTCGATGACGAGGACCTCGACCTTGCCCGGCGACCAGATGTGCTGCTTCAAGTAGTCGATGAGCCGACCCGGGGTGCCGACCAGCATGTCGCAGCCGTCGCGCAGGGCGTCCCGCTGCTTGTTGTAGTCGATGCCGCCGTACACCGCGAGGATCGTGAGCCCGGTGTGGGCTCCCAGCAGCCGCGCGTCGGCCTCGATCTGCACCACGAGCTCGCGGGTGGGCGCGATGATCAGCACCCGCGGCGAGGTCACCCCGGCCGGCGGAGGCGCGGGATGGGTCAGGCAGCGGGTGAACGCGGCGATCAGGAACGCGGCGGTCTTCCCGGTGCCGGTCTGCGACTGGCCCGCCACGTCCTTGCCCCGCAGGGCCAGCGGCAGGGCCGCCTCCTGGATCGGAGTCGCGCTCACGAAGCCCGCATCGTGGATGCCGCGCCGCACCGCCTCCGGCAGGTCGAGCGAGCCGAACTCGAGGGGGCTCATTTCGTCGAGTCTTCCGTGATCGCCGGCTTCCTGCGCCCGAAGATGCGCGCGGAGATGATGCCGAGCTCGTAGAGGATGCAGAGCGGCCCCGCCATCAGGCTCTGGTTCACGATGTCGGGGGTCGGAGTCAGGATGGCCGCGATGATGAAGTTGATCAGGATCGCGTACTTGCGGTTCTTGGACAGGAACTGGGGCGTCACCAGGCCCAGCATGGAGAGCAGGGTGATCACCACCGGCAGCTCGAACACCACCCCGAACGCGAGCGTGAACTTGATGATGAAGTCGATGTAGCTCGAGATCGTGATCATGGGCTTGAGGCCCTGCTCCTGGCCGAAGTTCACCAGGAAGTTCACCGCGAACGGGATGATCACGAAGAGGGCGAAGGCCCCGCCACCCATGAAGAGCAGCGATCCCACGAGGATGAACGGGACCGCGTATTTCCGCTCGTGCTTGTGGAGGCCGGGGGCCACGAAGGCCCACACGTTCCACAGGATGACCGGCATGGCGATGAAGATCCCGAGGATCATCGCCACCTTCATGTAGGTCCAGAACGCCTCGGTGGGAGTGGTGAAGACCAGCTCGGTCTTGAGGTGTCCCGAGAGGAACCGCATCACGTTGTTGGTGAAGTACAGCGCGACGCCGAGGCCGATGCCGGTCGGGATCAGGCTCCAGATGATGCGGGTCCGCAGCTCGGTGAGGTGCTCGAAGAACGACATCTTGCCGGCATCGTCGTCCCCCGGCGTCTCGGCGATCCGCTCGGAGTCGGCCATTACCAGTCGGTCACGAAGTGACGCAGCTGGCCCACCCCGCGGCCGGCCTTGAAGCCCTCGCGGATGGCGAGGGTCACGTAGGCCTTGGCCGCGCGGATCGCGTCACCCAGGGCCTGGCCGCGCGCGAGCCCGGCCGCGATGGCCGCGGAGAAGGTGCAGCCGGTGCCGTGGGTGTTGATCGAGTCCACCCGCGGCGCGGTGAAGCGGGTGAACTCCTTGCCGTTCCACAGGAGGTCGGTCGCGTCACCCTTCAGGTGGCCTCCCTTGACCAGCACGTAGCGAGGGCCCATCAGGTGGATGCGCCGCGCCGCCTCCTCCATGTCCTCGGGCTCGGTCACCCGCATGTCGGCCAGCACCTCGGCCTCGGGGAGGTTCGGCGTCACCACCAGGGCCAGGGGGAGGATGCGGTCCGCCAGGGCGGCACGGGCGTCGGCCTGCAGCAGGGGATCGCCCGACTTGGCCACCATCACCGGGTCCACCACCAGCTTCTCCAGCCGGTGCTGGGAGAGCGTGTCCGCCACCGCCTCGATGATGGCCGCGGTCGAGAGCATCCCGCACTTGGCCGCGTCGGTGCCGAAGTCGTCGAGCACCGAGCGGAGCTGCTCGGCCACGAAGGGCGCCGGCAGGTTCTCGACCGCCTGGACCCCGAGAGAGTTCTGCGCCGTCACCGCGGTGATCACGGACATGCCGTACACCCGGAACGCGGAGAACGTCTTGAGATCCGCCTGGATACCCGCTCCCCCGCCGGAGTCCGAGCCGGCGATGGTGAGCGCCTTGGGAATCAACATGGCCCCTTAGTATACGGGATACGCCCGGAGGCGTCGGGAAGAACCTCCCCCTCCCGGCCGCCTCGGGCGCCGGGGATCCGGCGGAGCCGCCCGCGCGCTACCAGCGGGCGGAGAGACCGATCAGCGCGGAGTGGGTATCGAGGTCCGTCCGCAGCGTGGTGCGGCCGATGTTGGCGTCGCGCAGCTCCACCTCGGGCGACACGTGGGTGAAGCGGTACTCTCCGAAGAGGGCCAGGTTCTTGTAGACCTGGAACGCCACGCCGCCGGCCAGCTTGTAGCCGACCGAGAGATCGGTGTCGTCGTCGTGGTTGCGGAAGTTGCGCGTGTTGCGCGGGGTCACGTTGGTGATGAACAGCGGCGGCCCCACCGCGATGTACGGCTGCAGCCGCCCCCACGGCGCGTCCGCGGTCTTGAGCAGCGGCAGCCGCAGCATGAGATCCACCGAGATCGCGGTGGTCTGGATCTCGAAGCGCCCGATGCCTCCGCTGCCGGTGCCGCAGCCGCCGGGGAAGAAGCAGCCGCGGAGCTGCAGCGACGACTGGCCGCTGATGTCCGGATAGTAGCGGAAGAAGTCGGCGGCCAGCCCGACGTAGGGCAGCGAGTCGAAGTAGTGGCCGAAGCGGCCGCCCCACGAGAGCGAGCGGTCGAACTCCACGTCCTGGTAGGTGCCGGGACCGATGCCCGCGTCGTTGAGCTTGACGTCGTGATCGCGGGTGAAGCTCGACCCGGCGAAGATGTCCGCGAACCACTCCGCGGAGGCCGGAGCGGCACCGAGTCCGAGGAAGCCGACGACCAGCAACACCGTGAGCCCGCGCTTGACCATGGCGCTCACTCTACCATCGCTTCCGAGCCCGCCGTCTCGAAACGTGGCGAGGGCAGGACCAGGGTGAACTCCCCGCGGGCGGTCCCGGCCGCGAAGCGGGCCCGGAGGAGGGCGGCCGGCCCGCGCACGATCTCCTCGAACTGCTTGGTCAGCTCGCGGGCGACCACGATCTCGCGATCGCCCCAGACCTGACCCACCGCGTCGAGAGTGGCCAGGATACGATGCGGCGACTCGTAGCAGACCACCGTCATCTCGAGGTCCCGCAGGGCCTCCAGGCGGTGGATGCGCCGGCCCGGCTTGACGGGCAGGAAGCCCTCGAACACGAAGCGGTCCGCGGGCAGGCCGGCCGCGGACAGGGCGGTCACCACCGCCGAGGGGCCGGGGACCGGCACCACCGGCACGCCGGCCTCGCGGGCCTGCCGGACCAGCCGGAAGCCGGGATCGGAGATGCCGGGCGTGCCCGCGTCGGTCACCAGGGCCACCGACTGCCCGGCCCGGAGCGTCTCGAGCAGGCGCGCGCCCTTGCGGAGCTTGTTGTGCTCGAAGTAGCTCGTGACCGACACCTGGATGCCGAAGTGGGTCAGGAGGATGCGGGTGCGGCGGGTGTCCTCGCAGGCGACCAGCGCGACCTCCCTCAGGATGCGGAGGGCGCGGAGGGTGATGTCCTCGAGGTTGCCGAGGGGAGTGGCGACGACGTACAGCGTGCCGGACACGGGGGAGAAGCTAGGCGGACTGCTCTTTCTGCTCGGAGATGAGGATCGGGCGGTCCTTGTTGAGGATGACCTCCCGGGTGATGATGCACTCCTTCAGCCCGGGCAGCGAGGGCAGCTCGTACATCACCTCGAGCATGACCTCCTCCAGCACCGCGCGCAGGCCGCGCGCCCCGGTGCCGCGCTTCATCGCCTCGCGGGCCACCGCGGCCACCGCGTCGTCGGTGAACTTGAGCCGCACCTTCTCGAGCTCGAAGTACTTCTGGTACTGCTTGATGATCGCGTTCTTGGGCTCGCGCAGGATGCGCACCAGCGCGCCCTCGTCCAGGTCGTGGAGGGTCGCCACCACCGGCAGCCGGCCCACGAACTCGGGGATCAGACCGTACTTCAGCAGGTCCTCGGGCTGGATGAGGGCCAGGAGGTCGCCCACCCGCCGGTCCTCGCGGCTCTTGATCTCGGCGCCGAAGCCGATCCCGGTCCGCCCCACCCGGCCCTCGACGATCTTGTCGACGCCCACGAAGGCGCCGCCGCAGATGAAGAGCACGTTGGTGGTGTCGACCTGGATGAACTCCTGGTGCGGGTGCTTGCGCCCGCCCTGGGGCGGCACGTTGGCCACCGTGCCCTCGAGGATCTTGAGCAGTGCCTGCTGCACGCCCTCGCCCGAGACGTCGCGGGTGATCGACGGGTTCTCCGACTTGCGCGCGATCTTGTCGATCTCGTCGATGTAGACGATGCCGCGCTGGGCCCGCTCGACATCATAATCAGCCGCCTGCAGCAAACGGAGAATGATGTTCTCCACGTCCTCGCCGACGTAGCCGGCCTCGGTAAGAGTGGTGGCGTCCGCGATGGTGAACGGCACGTGGAGCATCTTGGCGAGGGTCTGGGCCAGCAGGGTCTTGCCGGAGCCGGTGGGGCCGATCAGGAGGATGTTGGCCTTCTGCAGCTCCACGTCGCCCGCCTCGGAGCCGGCCTCGATGCGCTTGTAGTGGTTGTGGACCGCGACCGCGAGGATCTTCTTGGCCCGCTCCTGCCCGACCACGTACTGGTCGAGCACGTTCTTGATCTCGGCCGGCTTGGGGAGGCTCCGCAGCTCCCGGCTCTTCTCCTCCTCCCACTCCTCCGCGATGATGTCGTTACAGAGCTCGATGCACTCGTCGCAGATGTAGACGGTGGGACCCGCGATCAGCTTGCGGACGTCGTTCTGGCTCTTGCCGCAGAACGAACACTTGAGCGCGGCGCCGCCTTCGCGCGTCCGGGCCATGGGTCCCTACTTGGCCGTGACGACCACTTCGGAAACGGGCCGCGTGGTGGGCTTCGAGGAGATGACCTCGTCCACGATCTTGTATTCCTTCGCCTGCTCCGCGGTCATGAAGAAGTCGCGGTCGGTGTCCTTCTGGATCTTGTCCATGGACTGCCCGGTGTGGTGCACCAGGATGCGGTTGAGCTCCTCCCGCATCCGGAGGATCTCCTTGGCCTGGATGTCGATGTCGGTGGCCTGGCCCTGCACGCCGCCGAGCGGCTGGTGGATCATGATCCGCGCGTGAGGCAGCGCGAAGCGCTTGCCCTTGGTGCCGGCGCAGAGGAGCAGGGCCCCCATCGAGGCGGCCTGGCCCATGCAGATGGTGGAGATGGCCGGCTTCACGTACTGCATGGTGTCGTAGATCGCCATGCCCGCGGTGACCGAGCCGCCGGGAGAGTTGATATAGAGGTGGATGTCCTTGTCCGGATCCTCCGCCTCCAGGAAGAGCATCTGGGCGATGACCAGGTTGGCGATCTCGTCCTCGATGTAGGTCGGGAGGAAGATGATCCGCTCCTTGAGGAGCCGGGAGAAGATGTCGAACGCGCGCTCGCCACGCGGAGTCTGCTCGACCACCATCGGGACCAATCCCATCGGGCGCCTCCTTGCCATGCTCGTAGTGTACCTCAGGCGCTGTTTACCGGATTCTTTTCGATGAGGAAGTCGACGGTCTTCCGCTCGCCAAGCGTGTGGCGGATGCCCTCCAGCTCCCCGCTCTGCTCCAGCATGCGCCGGACCGCGGGGGCCGGACGCTGGGAGGCCTGGGCGAGCCGCTCCACCTCCGCGTCGACCTCCGCGTCGGTGGCCTGCAGGCCTTCCTTGTCCGCGATGGACTCGATGAGGAGCGCCCGCTTCACCGCCTTCTCCGCGCCGGGGCGCAGGTCCTCCAGCAGCTTCTTGTAGTCCCACGGCACCCGGTCGGGATCGAGCCCCTGCCGGCGCATGTGCTCGCGCGCGTGCTCGATCTGGTGCCCGACCTGCCGGAGCACCAGGGCCTCGGGCACCTCGAAGGTGTGCCCGGCGAGCACCGCGTCGAGCACCGCGCCCTCGAGCGCGCGGCGGTTGTCGGCGTCGCGGCGCGCCTGCAGCCCCTTGCGCACCTCGTCTCGCAGCGCGTCGAGAGTCTCGAAGTTGCCGCCCACGCTCTTGGCGAACTCGTCGTCCAGCGCGGGCAGCACCTTCTCCTTCACCTCGGTGACGCTCACGGCGGCTTCCGCCGACTTGCCGCGCAGCGCCTCGTTGCGGTGGTCGTCGGCGAAGCGGATCCGGGTCTCGCGCGAGCCGCCCGCACTGAGGCCCACCACCGCCTGGTCGATCTCGGGCAGGACCCCGCCCCCGCCGACCACGAACCCGTAGCCGGTCTGCGAGCTGGGCTCCATGCCTTCGGGCGTCAGGGTGTAGTCGACGATCACCAGGTCGCCGGGGTCGGCGGCGCGCTCCACCGCGCGGTATTCCGCGTGCTGCTCCTGCAGCGCGGTGAGGGCCTCGTCGACCTCGCGGTCCTCGAAGGCCTTGGGCGCGTGCTCGAAGGAGAGGCCGGTGTAGGCCCCCAGGGTGATGGCCGGCTTCACCTCCACCACCGCGGCGAACTTCAGCGCCGCGTTCTCCTCGAGGGTCACCTCCTGGAGATCGGGCTCCTCCACCGGCTCGATGCGGGTCTCGGCCAGCGCCTGGCGGTAGACGTCGGGGATGAGCCGCCGGGCCACCTCCTGCCGCACGTCGTCGGCGAAGTGGAGCTTGATCATGCTGCGCGGCACCTTGCCCTTGCGGAAGCCCGGCAGCTTGGCCTCGCGCTGCACGCGGCCGAAGGCCTGCTCCCAGGCCTTGGTCACCACTTCCGGCGCCTCCTCCACCTGCAGGCGCCGCTTGCAGGCGCCCAGCTCCTCGACGTCGACTTTCATGGCTCTCCCGCCCTCACGATTGGGAAATCAAGCTGTGGCCCGCGGGCCAGAGACGCATCCTACACCATCCGGCCGCAGCGTCAAGAAAACAACTACTTGCCAGACACTTCCGAATCGGGCCAGGGGTCAGGCGGACGGGTAGACCGTGAGCTCCACCAGGTTGTCGTCGGGATCGCGGAAGTAGACGCTCGTGGACGACCCGCGGGCGCAGGTCCGGGTGGAAGGACCCACCTCCGGCGTCACCCCGACCCGCTTGAGGTGATCGACCAGCTCCGCGACCGTGCCCGCCCACTCGAGGCAGAAGTCGGCGCCGCCGATCGACGGCCGTCGCGCGCCGAGATAGCCGGCCTGGTCGGGCCAGTCCCGCGCGTGGACATTGATCTTCTGCGCCTCACCGATCCGGATGGTCGGCATGTCGGGCCGATTCGGCCGCTTCTCCCATGCGATGCCGAGCCCGAGACGCTCGTAGAAGGCCAGCGTGCGGGAAACGTCGGCGACGACGATCACCCAGTGGTCGATGCCCTTGATGCCCATCAGACCCCTCCCCGACCGGGCGCAGACCTGACCGGACTCGGGCGGTGCGGCGAGGGGAGGATGGTGCGAGAGGGGGGAGTTGAACCCCCACGGGTTGCCCCTCTGGATCCTAAGTCCAGCGCGTCTGCCAGTTCCGCCACTCTCGCGCCGAATGTTTTCGCAACCCTACCACAGCCCGCGCGTCTCCTCGCTCACACGTCGATGCGCCGGGACAGCGCGCTCAGGATCTCGCGCGCCTCGCGGATGATCGCCTCCACCACCTCGCCCGCGCCCGGTACGTTGTGGACGAGCCCGACCGACTGGCCGGAGTACATCGGGAAGTGCTCGCCGTCCTGCCGCTTGACCGCCGCGCCGAAGATGTCCTGCGCCACGGCGGCCTGCAGCAGGCTCGGCAGGGTGGGCGCGGCGGCGTCCCGGTACTCGACCGCGAACGTGTTGCGCAGCGCCCGCGCCCACTGGCCCGTGAACGCGTCGGTCACCATGGTGGCGTCGGCCTCGCGCTCGAGCAGACTCTTCTTGTAGAACTCCGGCGCCATCGACTCGCGCGTGGCCACGAACCGCGTGCCCAGCAGCACGCCCTGGGCGCCGAGCGCGATGGCCGCGATGAGCCCGCGGCCGTCGGCCAGTCCACCCGCCGCGACGACCGGCACCCGCACCACGTCCACGATCTGAGGGACCAGCGCCATGGTGCCGACCATCGCGACCTCCGGGTTGGCCGGCTTGGCCGCGACCGAGCGGTGACCGCCCGCCTCGCCCCCCTGCGCGACGATGGCGTCGACGCGGTTCGCGGCCGCGTCGCGGGCATCCTGCACGGTGGCCACCATCGACAGGACCTTCACTCCCCGATCGTGGCAGCGCGCCACCATGTCCGCGCCTGGCACCCCGATGGCCGCGCTGAAGACGGGCACGCGCTCCTCCAGGATCACCTCGAGGCCCGCGTCGACGAGGTCGGGTGCCGGCCGCGGCGCGGCGGTCGCGGCCGGAATCTCGAGGCGCGCGCGGAAGCGGTTGAGCGTGGACTGGACCGCCGCCACCGTGGCGGGCGGGATGGCCTTCGGGTCCACCGGCGGGCGCAGCTCGGTGTGCAGCCAGAGGTTCACGCCGAACGGCCGGTCGGTGCGCTCGCGCACGTAGCGGATGCGCTTGCGGAGCTCGTCGGGCGGCTGGTTGAGCCCGCCCACCACGCCGAGGCCTCCCGCGCGCGAGACCTCGGCCGCGAGGTCCGGCCCCGCGACGCTGCCCATGCCGGACTGGATGATCGGATACTCGATGCCGAGCACGTCGCACAGCGCGGTGTGGAAGCGCATCGTCGTCGCCCTCAGTAAAGGAACGGGATCGCCAGCGGCGGCCGCCGGATCGTGGCACAGCGCCCATGCATCCGCAAGGGAGCGTCAGGCCCGGGGCGCGCGCAGGCGGCGGTAGCGCCGGATCAGCGCGTTGGTCGAGCTGTCGTGGTCGAGCCGCGGCTCCGCGGGCGCCTCCAGCTCGGGGACGATGCGCCCGGCGAGGGCCTTGCCCAGCTCCACGCCCCACTGGTCGAAGGAATTGATGCCCCAGATCGAGCCCTGCACGAACACCTTGTGCTCGTAGAGCGCGACCAGGCGCCCCAGCGTCGCGGGGGTCAGCTCGTCGGCCAGGATCGTGTTGCTGGGCCGGTTGCCCTCGAAGGTCCGGTGCGGGACCTGGTACGCGGGCACGCCCTCCGCGGCCACCTCGGCCGCGGTCTTGCCGAAGGCGAGGGCCTCGGTCTGGGCGATGAGGTTCGCGGTGAGCAGGTCCTGGTGGCGGCCGAGCGGGTTCAGGGTACGGGCGAAGCCGATGAAGTCGGCCGGGATCAGCCGCGTGCCCTGGTGCAGGAGCTGGTAATACGCGTGCTGGCCGTTGGTGCCGGGCGTGCCCCAGATCACGGGCCCCGTCTGGTAGTCGACGTGGCGGCCGTCGAGGCAGACCGACTTGCCGTTGGACTCCATGTCGAGCTGCTGGAGGTAGAACGGCAGCCGGGCCAGGTACTGGCTGTAGGGCAGGACCACGTGGCTCTCGGCCCCGAAGAAGTTCACGTACCAGACCCCGATCAGGCCGAGGAGCACCGGCAGGTTGGCCTCGAAGGGCGCGGTGCGGAAGTGCTCGTCCATCTCGTGCATGCCGCCCAGCAGGGCCCGGAAGTGCTCCGGACCGACCGCGATCATCAGGGAGAGGCCGATCGCGGAGTCGAAGGAGTAGCGGCCGCCGACCCAGTCCCAGAACTCGAACATGTTGGCGGTGTCGATGCCGAACTTCGCGACCTCCGCCGCGTTGGTGGACACCGCCACGAAGTGCTTCGCCACCGCGCGCTCGTCGCGCAGCGCGCCCAGGCTCCAGGCCCGCGCCGCGTGGGCGTTGGCGAGGGTCTCCTGGGTGGTGAAGGTCTTCGACGACACGACGAAGAGGGTCTCGGCTGGATCGAGGTCGCGGGTGGCCTCCACGAAGTCGGTCCCGTCCACGTTGGAGACGAAGCGGAGGGTGAGCCGGCGCTCGCTGTAGTGGCGCAGGGCCTCGTAGGCCATCACCGGCCCCAGGTCGGAGCCGCCGATGCCGACGTTGACCACGTTGCGGATGGGCCGGCCGGTGAAGCCGGTCCAGGCGCCGCCGCGCACGCGGTTCGAGAAGTCGGCCATCCGGTCCAGCACCGCGTGCACGCCCGCCACCACGTCGGCGCCGTCGACCAGGATCTTCTCCCCACGGGGCGCCCGCAGGGCCACGTGGAGCACCGCGCGGCCCTCGGTGACGTTGATCTTCTCGCCCGCGAACATCGCGTCGATGCGCGCGCGCAGCCCCGCCGCCTGGGCCAGCGCGAGCAGGAGGCGCACCGTCTCGTCGGTGATCCGGTTCTTCGAGTAGTCGAGGTAGAGGCCGGCCGCCTCGACGGTCAGCCGCTCGCCCCGGTTCTGGCCCTCCGCGAACAGGGTGCGGAGATGCACGTTCCGCACCTGCTCGTGATGCTTCCGCAACGCCGCCCACGCCTCGCTCTGGCTGATCACCGTGTCTCCTTCCGTCCGTCGTCGTGGAACAGGACCGCCCGGGAGTGCCGCGCGATCATGAGGTCCTCCCGGGTGTTCACGATGCGCACCTGGCCGCCGGCGCCCGGCACGCTGGCCGGGCTCCGGTGGGCCGCGTTCCTCGCCGGATCGAGGCGCACGCCCAGGTGGCCGAGCCCGTCGCAGATCTCGGCCCGTATCGGAGCCGCCCGCTCCCCGATGCCGCCGGTGAACACCAGCGTGTCGAGGCCGCCCAGCGCGGCCGCGTAGGCCCCCACCTGCTTGCGCACCTGGTAACAGAACATGGTCAGGGCGGCATCGGCGTGCTCGTCCTGGTCCCGCCGCTCCAGCAGGCTCTTCACGTCCCCCGTGGTTCCGGACACCCCGCGCAGCCCCGACTCCTGGTTGACGAGCCGGTCGAGCCGGTCGGCATCGTAGCCCTTCTCGCGCATCAGGTAGAGGAGCACGCCGGGATCCAGATCCCCGCTCCGGGTGCCCATCATGAACCCGCCCGCCGGCGTGAGCCCCATGCTGGTGTCGATCGGGCGGCCGTCGCGCACCGCGGCCATGCTGGCCCCGTTGCCCAGATGCGCGATCACCACGCGGCCCCGCGCGGCCGGGCCGAGGTGCTCCAGCACGTACTCGTAGGAGAGGCCGTGGAAGCCGAAGCGCCGGATCCGGGTCTCGTCGGTGAGCGCGCGCGGCAGCGGCAGGCGCCGGGCCGGCTCCGGCAGGTCGTGGTGGAACGCGGTGTCGAAGCACACCGCCTGCGGCAGGTCCGGGAAGCGCTCCGCCACCACCTCCACGCCGTCGAGGCCCTTCGGCAGGTGCAGCGGAGCCAGCGGCACCAGCGCCCGCAGATCGGCCAGGAGCTCCTTGGTCACGCGCTCCGGCGCCGCGTGGTCGGGGCCGCCGTGCACGAGCCGGTGGCCCACCCCCGCCGGCTCGGGCAGCGCGTGCTCGCCGAGCAGCGCGAACACCCCGTCGACCGCCTCGCGGTGATCGCGCCACGAGCCGGGCAGGCGCCGCGGCTGGCCGCCCGCGGGGGTCACCCACGCCACCGTGCCGGGGCGCCCGATCTCCTCCACCTCGCCCTGCCCCAGGCAGCTCTCGCCGCCCCAGACCGAGAACTTCAGCGACGAGGAGCCCGCATTCAGGCAGAGGACGATCGGCTCGCTCGGCATCAGGGCTCGCTCCAGCGCCAGTCCCGCACCTCCGGCATGTCCTCGAGGTGCTCGCGGATGTAGCCCGGGTGCCGCTCGAGCATGGCGCGGCAGTGCGCGGCGAGCGCGGCGCCGTCGGTCTGTCCGCGGGCGCCGGTGCGGTGCAGCGCCTCCAGGCAGAGGTGATACCGGCTCATCCCGTTGCGCACCACCATGTCGAACGGCGTGGTGGTGGTGCCCTCCTCGTTGAAGCCGCGCACGTGGAAGCGCTCCGCCCGAGGACGGCCGTGGATCAGCTCGTGGATCGCGCGCTGGTAGCCGTGGAACGCGAACACCACCGGGGTGCTCTCGGTGAAGAGGGCCACGAAGGCGTCGTCCGGCAGGCCGTGGGGATGGAAGCGCGGCGCGAAGAGGGTCATGAGGTCGACCACGTTGACCGTCCGCACCCGCAGCCCGGGCGCGTAGTGGCGCAGGAGCCAGGCGGCCGCGACGATCTCGAGGGTGGGAACGTCACCCGCCGCGGCCAGGATCACGTCGGGCGCCCCGTCGCCGGGGCTTCCGGCCCAGCCCCAGATCGAGACGCCGCGCGCGCAATGCTCCCGCGCCGCCTCGCGATCCAGCCACTGCAGCTGCGGCTGCTTGTCGATCACGATCAGGTTCACGTAGTCGCGGCTGCGGAAGCAGTGGTCGGCCACCGAGAGCAGGCAGTTGGCGTCGGGGGGCAGGTAGATGCGCGAGACGGTGCCCTTCTTCGAGAGCACCACGTCGATCAGCCCCGGGCCCTGGTGGCTGAAGCCGTTGTGGTCCTGCCGCCACGACGTCGAGCTGAGCAGGATGTTGAGCGAGGCCACCGGGGCGCGCCACGCCAGCCGGTCCGCCTCCTGGAGCCACTTGGCGTGCTGCACGGTCATCGAGGCCGACACCATCGCGAAGGCCTCGTAGCTCGCGAAGAGGCCGTGGCGCCCGGTGAGCAGGTAACCCTCGAGCCAGCCCTGACAGCAGTGCTCGCTCAGGATCTCCATCACCCGCCCGTCCGGCCCGATCCGGTCGTCGGAGGGGATCACCGGCAGCATCGAGCAGCGGCGCTCCACCTCGAAGACGTCGCCGAGCCGGTTGGAGCGCGTCTCGTCCGGGCAGAAGAGTCGGAAGTTCGCCGCGTCGCGGTTGCGGGTGAAGATGTCGCGCATGAGCTGCCCGAGCTGCCGGGTGGAGCCGTGCAGCTCGGTGGCCGGATGCGGCACCGGCAGCGCGTAGTCGCCCCAGTCCGGGAGGTCCAGCGCGCGCAGCACGAGCCCGCCGTTGGCGTGCGGGTTGGCGCCCATCCGCCGCTCGCCGCGCGGCGCCAGCGCGCACAGCTCGGCGCGGAGACGGCCTCCCTCGTCGAACAGCTCCTCCGGGTGATAGCTCCTCATCCACGCCTCGAGGATCGCGAGGTGCTCGGGCTCCTCGCGCACCCGGTCCACCGGCACCTGGTGCGCGCGGAACGTGCCCTCCACCGGCTCGCCGTCCACCGTCTTCGGCCCGGTCCAGCCCTTGGGCGTGCGCAGCACGATCAGGGGCCAGCGGGCCCGGGTCGCGCCCGAGGCGCCCGCGCCCGGCCGCCGGGCCTCCACCTGGATGGCCCGGATGCGCGCGTAGCACTCGTCGAGCACCTGGGCGAAGCGGGGGTGCATGGCGAGCGGGTCGTGGCCCGCCACCAGGTGCGGCTCCCAGCCGAGGCCGCGCAGCATCGCCTCGACCGAGTCGTCGTCGGAGCGGCCGAGGAGCGTGGGCCCGCCGATCTTGTAGCCGTTCAGGTGCAGGATCGGCAGCACCGCGCCGTCGCGCGCCGGGTTCAGGAAGTCGATGCCGGTCCAGCTGGTCGCGAGCGGCCCGGTCTCGGCCTCCCCGTCGCCCACCACCGCGGCCACGATCAGGTCCGGGTTGTCGAAGGCGGCGCCGAAGGCGTGCACCAGCACGTAGCCGAGCTCGCCCCCCTCGTGGATCGACCCCGGGGTCGGCACGCTCACGTGGCTCGGAATTCCGCCCGGGGTCGAGAACTGGCGGCAGAGCCGCCGCAGGCCCGCCACGTCGTGCGACACCTCGGGATAGATCTCGGAGTACGTGCCCTCGAGGTAGACGTTGGCCACGATGGCCGGTCCGCCGTGGCCCGGGCCCGCGAGGTAGATCACGTTGGCGTCCCGCTCGAGGATGAGCCGGTTGAGGTGCGCGTAGATGAAGGAGAGGCCGGGCGAGGTGCCCCAGTGGCCCAGGAGCCGCGGCTTGATGTGCTCCCGGCGCAGGGGCTCGCGCAGGAGCGGGTTGTCCTGGAGGTAGATCTGGCCGACGGTCAGGTAGTTCGCGGCCCGCCAGTAGGCATCGAGGAGTCGAATCTGCTCGGCCGGCATTGCCATGCGCTCATCTCCGCTGACCCGGTCCCGCGGTCGCGCCCGCGCTCGCGCGGGCACGCAGAGTGGACAGGTCGTAGTCGACGAGGTCGCCGATGTGCTCGACGGTGAGGTCGGCGGCCGGGTTGGCGGCGAGAATCTCCGGATCGTGGGCGTAGTGGCCCTGCCGCGGGAACACGGTGGTCACCCGCCCGCCCCACGCGCGCTTGATCGTGGAGAGGATGCGGAGCTTGTCGTCCACCAGGACGTAGTGGTCGGCGGGGTATCGCTGCTCGACGTCGTCGAGCTCCCGCTCCTTGTGCACGTAGATCAGGACGCCGTCCACCGCCTCTCCCAGGCCGGAGCGCTGGATCTTGCGGGGCTGGAAGACGACGTCGCCGTCCGAGAGGATCACGGTGGGCCCCCACGCGCGGAACCGCTCCAGCACGTCGAGGGAACCCGGGTAGAGCCGGTTCGCGAACGGGTAGTCGATGAGGAACGCGGACACGTTCAGCAGGTGCAGGTCGCGCGGGAACTCCAGGCGGTAGCGCTGGAGCGCGCCCAGGTAGTCCGCGTAGCCCAGCTCTTTCCGGAGCGCCTCGAAGTGGGCCCAGTAGCGGGCCCGCCGCTCGGCGCCCACGGTCCGGTCCAGGTAACGGCGCAGGTCGGCGGTGACGTGGTCGTTGTCGAGCAGGGTGTTGTCCACGTCCACCAGGAAGGTCACCGCCGCGGGGGCGGCCGGGCTCACGCGCGCGGGCTCCCGCCCTCGGCCGGCTTCTCGTGGTGCCCGCCGAACTCGAAGCGCAGCGCGGAGAGCAGCTTGGCCGCGAAGTCGCCCTCCCCTCGCGAGCTGAAGCGCTCGAAGAGCGCGGCGCTCAGCACCGGGGCCGGCACACTCGACTCGATGGCGGCCTGCAGCGTCCAGCGGCCCTCGCCGGAGTCCGACACCCGGCCCGAGAAGGTGCCGAGGTCGCCGCTCTTGACCAGCGCGCTCGCGGCGAGGTCGAGCAGCCAGGACGCGACCACGCTGCCGCGCCGCCACACCTCCGCGATGTCCCCCAGCGGCAGATCGTAGCGGTAGTGCTCCGGATGCCGCAGGGGCGTGGTCTCCGCGTCGGTGGCGTGCTGGCTCGCCCCCACGTTGGCGTGGCGGAGGATGTTGAACCCCTCCGCGTAGGCGGCCATCAGGCCGTACTCGATGCCGTTGTGCACCATCTTCACGAAGTGGCCCGCCCCGGCGGGCCCGCAGTGCAGGTAGCCGTGCTCCGCGGTGCCGCCGAGCTTCTCGCGTCCCGGGGTCCGCGAGGCCTGCCCCATCCCGGGAGCGAGCGACTTGAAGATCGGGTCGAGGCGCCGCACCACCGGCTCCTCGCCGCCGATCATGAGACAGAAGCCGCGCTCGAGACCCCACACCCCGCCGCTCGTCCCCACGTCGACGTAGTGCAGCCGGCGGTCGCGCAGCAGGGCCGCCCGGCGGATGTCGTCGTGGTAGTAGGAGTTGCCGCCGTCGATCACCACGTCGTCGGCCTCCAGCAGGGGAAGCAGGTCGGCGAGGGTCGCGTCCACCACGCCGGCCGGCACCATCAGCCACACCGCGCGCGGGCGCGCGAGCGTCTTGACGAAGGCGGCCAGCGAGGCCGCGCCGGTGGCGCCCTCCTTCTCCAGCGCGGAGACCGCCTCGGCGTGGACGTCGTACCCCACGCAGTCGTGCCGATCCTTCCGCAGCCGCCGCACCATGTTGGCGCCCATCCGCCCCAGTCCGATCATGCCGAGCTGCATCCCTCGCTCCTTTGCCCCGCGGCCGCGGCCGCGATGACGGCGGCCCCGGCGCTGGTGGAATCCTTCACGAACGTGGTCTCGATGCGCGCGGCGTGCGCGGGGCCGACCAGCTCCCCGAAGGTGTCGCGCACCATCGCGGCGAATCCGGGGTAGCCCTCCCAGAGGCTGCCGTCCACCGCGACGCGCCGCGGGCGCGCGAGCTCCGGGTCGAGGTGGCGGAGCGTGCCGAGGAGCGAGGCGGCCACCAGCCGCGCGGCGCGACGCGCCACCGCCTCCGTCAGCGCGCGCAGCCCCCGCCGCTCCTCCCGGGTGGCCGCGATGTGGAGCGAGCGCAGCAGCGCGTCCACGTCGGTGAGCTCGGGCGAGCCGTCGGCCGCGATGCGGGAGAGGTACGCGCTGTCGAGGGCGAAGGCGGTCGCGATCACCGGCGCCGCCTCCCACTGGAAGGCGTCGGTCCGCTGCCCCAGGTCCACGAGGGCGCGGCGCACGATCTCGCCGAGGTAGTGGCCGGAGACCATCTTCTCGAAGCGCTGCGCGCCGGGGCGCGGCTCCTCCAGCTCGCGGTCGAGGGCGGCGTCATACGGGGTTTCGACGCCGCCGACACCGTCGAAGTTGCCCGACTCCAGATTCCGGATGCCGGCCGGTCCCAGGTCCGCCGCCTGGTTGGTCCCGGTGCCGAGGATCAGCCCGATGTCCGCGAGACCCGACTCGCCGGTTCTTGCCGTCGCGGGCCTCCCGGTGTCCGGTCTGCCATCGCCCTGCCGGGAGCTTACCCGGCGGTAGCTCTCGAGGATGAGCACCGCCACCGTGTCGTTCGCGATCGCGGCCACCCGGATGCCCGGCAGCCTCGCGCGCCCGAGCGCCTCGGTGAGCAGTGCGGCCACGTCCCGGCCCACCAGCCCCTCGAGCCGCCATCCCTTGGTCGAGGCCAGGGCCACCGCGCGGTCGATGCGCTCGAGCCGCGCCGGATAGGAGTATACGAACGCCAGCGGCGCCGCCGACACCCCCTGGGCCTGCGCGACCCGCGCGACGGTGCCCGCGATCAGGTCGAAGACCGGCTCCGGAGCCCCGCGCTTGAGCGCCTCCGGAAACGCCAGCTTCTCCTCGGTGACGATGCGCGCCGCGCCGCCGCCCAGCTCGACCAGGCCCGCCCGGGCGTTGGTGCCGCCCCAGTCGACCACCACCACCCGGCCCCGCTCGGCCCCGGTGGGCTGCCGCGTAAAGGTGCGCAGCATCTTGAGAGAGCCGCTCTCGCCGGCCAGCCCCCGGCCGATCTCGGCGCTGAAGGCGCGGGCCAGGGCGTCGAGCGCGGGCGCGCCGACCTCGAACGAGGCCACCACGTGGGCCAGGAGAGCCGCGGCAGAGCCCGACATGGGCGTCATGATACTCCCCGGGGTGGGGTGGTATCATGACACCCACGTCATGAGCGCGCCCGAGCGACGGAAAACGGTGGCGGTGGACGTGGGCGGAGTGAAGGTCGGCGGCCGCCGGCCCATCGTGGTGCAGTCGATGACCAACACCGACACCGCCGACGTGGCGGGCACGGTGGCCCAGGTCAACGCGCTCCACGCCGCGGGCAGCGAGCTGGTGCGGGTGACCGTCAACACCGAGGCCGCCGCGCGCGCCGTCCCGGACATCGTGAAGCAGGTCACGGTGCCGGTGATCGGCGACTTCCACTACAACGGCCACGTGCTGCTGACCAAGTATCCCGAGTGCGCCAGGGCGCTCGCCAAGTACCGCATCAATCCCGGCAACGTGGGCGGCAAGCACCACGACGAGAACTTCAGCGCGATCGTCCGGGTCGCGATCGACAACGGCAAGCCGGTCCGCATCGGCGTCAACTGGGGCAGCCTGGACCAGAGCCTGCTCACCCAGATGATGGACGCCAACGCCAAGAGCAAGGAGCCGCTCACCGCGCGCGACGTCACCATGAACGCGATGGTGGAGAGCGCGATCCAGTCCGCCGAGCTGGCCGAGCAGACCGGCCTCGGCCACGACCGCATCATCCTCTCGGCCAAGGTCTCGGGCGTGCAGGACCTCGTCGACGTGTACCGCAAGCTGGCCCCGCGCTCGGACTATCCGCTGCACCTCGGGCTCACCGAGGCCGGCATGGGAGCCAAGGGCATCGTGGCCAGCACCGCCGGCCTCTCGATCCTGCTGCAGGAGGGCATCGGGGACACGATCCGCGTCTCGCTCACCCCGAAGCCCAACGGCGATCGCACCGAGGAGGTGCAGGTCGCCCAGCTCATCCTCCAGTCCCTCGGGCTGCGGAGCTTCCTCCCCCTGGTGACCGCGTGCCCCGGCTGCGGGCGCACCACCTCGACCTTCTTCCAGGAGATGGCGGAGGAGATCCAGGCGTACCTGCGCGACCAGATGCCGGTGTGGAAGGGCCGCTACGCGGGAGTGGAGGAGCTGAAGGTCGCGGTGATGGGCTGCGTGGTCAACGGGCCCGGCGAGTCCAAGCACGCCGACATCGGCATCTCGCTGCCGGGAACCTTCGAGGAGCCCAAGGCCCCGGTGTTCGTGGACGGCGCGCTCAAGCTCACCCTCAAGGGCGACACCATCGTCGCCGACTTCCTGAAGATCCTCGACGACTACGTCGAGAAGCGGTACGCCGGCAGCCGCACCTAGCGGCTTGGGCATCTCCGACTACCTCTCCACGCTACGGGCCAAGATCGGCCACGATCTCCTCCTGACTCCGGGGGTGGCCGCGGTCATCTTCAACGACGCCGGCCACGTGCTGCTCCAGCTCCGCAGCGACGACGGCCAGTGGGGCCTGCCCGGCGGGGCCATGGAGCCGGGCGAGGAGCCGGCGGAGAGCCTGGTACGCGAAGTGCGCGAGGAGACCGCGCTCGAGGTGGTGCCGGAGCGGATCGTGGGGGTCTACAGCGGGCCCGACTTCCGGGTGCGCTACGGCAACGGCGACGAGGCGATGATCGTCAGCATCACCTTCGCGTGCCGCGCCCTCGGGGGCGAGCCCCGCGTGAACGACGACGAGTCGCTCGAGCTGCGCTACTTCCCGCCCGACGCCCTGCCCCCCATGGAGTCGCGCCACGCGATGCGCATCGCGGACGCGCTCCGCAATGACCCGGGCGCCCGCTTCCGCCGCTGACGGAGCCGCGCCCCCGCCTCAGCCCTTCAGCAATTCCTCGGCCACGCGCTTGACGTCGCCCGCCTCGACCTGGCCCTTGTGGGTCTTCATGATGTCGCCCACCAGACGGCCGACCTGCTTGGGGTCCGCCACCCCGAGGACGGCGATGCGCTCCTTCACCAGCGCGCGCACGCCCGCCTCGTCCATGGTCTTCGGCAGGTAGCGCTCGCAGAACTCGATCTCGAAGCGGAGCACCGCGGCCTGGGCCGCCCCCTTGTCGCCGACCTTGTCGTACTCCACCAGCGCCTTCTGGAGCTGCTTGCGGTAGGCGCCGATCACGTCCAGGACCAGGGGATCGTCCACCTGGCCGGAGGCGCCCTTGGCGGTGCGGCGCTCCTGGATCTTGGTCTTGATCATGCGCACCACGTCCGCGGTGCGTCCGTCCTTGGCCTTGATGGCCTGGGTGAGGGTGTCGGTCAGCTGCTGCTCGAGTGCCATCGGTCTCCCCTACGCGAGCCAGTCCGCCAGCTCGGTGAGCGAGTGGAGCTCGCGATCCGGCCGCGGCTCGCCGCGGCCGAGATGCTTGCGGTTGATCCAGGCCGACGCGACGCCGTGACGGCGGGCCGGGGTCACGTCGTGGAAGTGGCTCTGCGCGGCGTGCAGCCAGCGCGCGTCGCCGAGCCGCGCGCGAGCGGTCACGAAGTGGCCGGCGGCGGGCTTGTAGGAGCCCACCTGCTGGGCGGTCACGATCGGCTCGAAGGGCACCGTGAAGTGCCGGCGGGTGCCCGCGAGGAGGTCGTCGTCCACGTTCGAGAGGATGCCGAGCCGGTAGCCCGCCCTGAAGAGGCGCTCGAGCGCGGCGTTGGTGTCCGGAAACGGGATCCAGCCCGGCAGGCTCTCGGCGAGGAATCCGGCGCGCGCTTCCGGCAGCGCCCAGCCGAGGCGGCCCGCGATGCGTCGGGTGGTCTCCGTGAGCACCTCGCGGTAGCGGCGATAGCGCTCCGCCTCCACCTCGGCCTCGACCTCTTCGTAGACCTCGAGCACGCGGCGCGGGTCGAGGCCGGCCCCGGTCTCCTCGATGGTGCGCGCGAACGCGGCTCGTATCCCGGCGTCCCAGTCGATGAGGGTGCCGTAGCAGTCGAACGTGATGACGTCGTAGGGCCGCGGCGCGCTCATCGGGCCCCCGGCGCGTCCGCGAGGCCGCCGTAGACCGGCCGGCCGGTGGCGCGGAAGCGCGCCGCCTCCTGGTCCGCGCCGGTCGACGGCCCGCCGATCCGCAGGCAGGCGTCGCAGCGATCCACCAAGGCGAGCGAGAGCGGCATCATGATCTCGTCGAACGCGCGCTCGCCCGCGGCCTCGATGAGCGGCAGGGCCACGTTCACCCCGATGATCGGCACGTGCCCGGCCCGGAAGAGGGCCAGCGCGGCCTCGTTCATCGCGGCGAGGTTGCGCGCGCGCTGCTCCGCGTCGGCCACGCCGCCCGGGCTCGCGGGGCTCGAGCGATAGGGCCCCGAGACCATGATCCACACGCCGGGCGCTCCCTCAGCCGAGGGCGGGACGCTTCGCCGCCCACGGCCGCGCCTCCTCGAACGCGGCGGAGGCCTGCAGCACCTGGAGGTCGGCGAGGCGCCGGCCCACGATCTGCAGGCCGACCGGCATGCCCGACGGGGTGAAGCCGGCCGGCACGGTGGCGGCGGGCTGCCCGGTGAAGTTGAACGGGTAGCTGAAGCCGGCCCACGGGAACCAGTCCCACTCGTGCTGGGGGAAGTGCGCGGGGTTGAGGCGGCCCACCTCGAAGGCGCCCACCGAGACGGTCGGGGTCAGAAGCAGATCGTAGCCGTCGAAGAAGGCGCGCACCGCGTCGCAGTAGCCGTGCTTGCGCCCTCGCATCTCCACGTAGGCCTCCGCGCTGTAACGCCGGCCGTCCTCGACCGCGGCCACCAGGCCCGGGTCCATGCGGCTCCGGAACTCGCCGAGGTGGGAGATGTAGTTGCCCGCGTAGTGCGCGTTCCACATGAGGTGGATCATCTCGCGGGTGTCGGGCCAGCTGATCTTGACGTCCTCCACCGTGGCACCCAGCTCCTGGAACGCCTCCGCCGCCTTCCGCACCACGCCGGCCACCTCGGGGTCGACGCGACAGCAGCCCAGGTCGGGGCTGAAGGCCACCTTCAGACCCCGGACGCCCTCCGGCAGCCGGCCGACGTAGTCGGCGGGCGGCGCGTCGAGCGACTGGCGGTCCCAGTCGTCAGGGCCGGCCATCACCGAGAGCATGAGCGCGGCGTCGGCCACCGTGCGCGTCATCGGCCCGGTGTGGGAGACCGAGTCGGTGTTGGAGACCGGCCACATCGGCACGCGGCCGAAGGTGGGCTTGAACCCGTAGATGCCGCAGAACGCCGACGGCACCCGGATCGATCCCGCGCCGTCCGAGCCCTGGTGCAGCGGCCCGAGCCCCGCGGCCGCCGCCGCCCCCGCGCCCGCGCTGGAGCCGCCCGAGGTCATGCCCCGGTTCCAGGGATTGCGGGTGATGCCGGTGAGCGGGCTGTCGCCGAGCGCCTTCCACCCGAACTCGGGAGTGGTGGTCTTGCCGGTCAGGACCGCGCCCGCCGCCCGGAGACGCCGCACGTAGGGCGCGTCCACCTCCGCCACCCGCTGCGCGAAGATGTGGGAGCCGAAGCGGCAGGGCACACCCTTCACGAGGGCCAGGTCCTTGATCGAGACCGGGATGCCGTGGAGCGCACCGAGCCGCTCGCCCTTCATCACCGCGGCCTCCGCGGCGCGCGCGGCGGCCATCGCCGCGTCCGCGGTCACGGTGCAGAACGCGTTCACCGCGGGGTTCACCTGCTCGATGCGCTCGAGCACCGCGCGGGTCACCTCCACCGGCGAGAGCGCCTTGGACCGGATGCGGGGAATCAGCTCGGTAGCGGGAGTGTAGGCGAGATCGGTGGCGTTCATGGGCCTCTCCGGAGCGAGGGAATCGGATGCCGCCGGCATGGTAGCACGGTCAGCCGCGCCACGGCGGCAGCGAGGCCGCCACGTCGCTCACCTGGGTGAAGCGCGCCGCGAGCCGCGCCCCGAACGCGGAGTCGTCGAGCGGGTTGTGGGCGCCGGCCACGCGCGCCTCGCCTGCGCGCACCAGCCCTCGCATGCACGCGGCGGCCTCGTAGTAGGGCAGCCGGTCGCGATCGATGCCGCGCGCGCGGCGATACGCCACGAGATAACGCGCGGTCATCAGCGCGCGGAGCGCGGCCACCAGCGGCCGGAGCGCCCCCGGAACGGGCAGGACCGCCACCGGGGTGAGGCGCAGGATCACGAGGGTCGCCGCCACGTCGCACTCCGGCTCCGCCACCAGCGTGTTCGGCCAGTCGAGCACCGCGGTCAGGCGCCCGCCCTCGGCGAGCAGGTTCTGGGGATGGAAGTCGCCGTGGCAGATCGCCCGCGGTCCCGCGGTGGGCCGGCGCTCGCGCAGCCAGCGCACCCCGGGGGCGAGGCCGTCGAGCCCGGCGCCGGCCACGCGGCGCTCGAGCGCGGCGAGGTAGGCGTCGACACCCACCGCGCTCCGGTCGAAGCCGCCGCCCGCGGCGCGCCCCTCCTCGTCGAGGGCCCGCAGCACCGGCTCCGCGTCGAGGGCGTGCAGGCGCGCCTGGGCCGCGGCGAGTGTCGCGCTCACCCCGCGCAGCCGGTCGTCCAGCAGCGGACGACCCGGCGCGCGCGCCATCACCAGGAAGCCCGCTCCGAGGAGCGCGCGGTCGGCGCTGGCCCAGAGCGCGCGCGGCGCCGGGTACCCCTGCTCCGCGACCGCGTTCTGGATCGCGCGCTCGCGGAGGGCGCGCTGCGGATCGTGGGCGGGGCTCAGGACCCGGAGGATCAGCGGCCCCGCCCACGACGCGGGCGCGCCCGCGAGGCGGAAGCTCCAGATCCCGGTGTCGAAGCCGCCGCTGATCGGCGCGGGCGGGGTCGCGTAGCCGAGCGCGGGGGTGGCGAGGTGGCGCCGGAGGTGAGCGAGGAAGGTCGCGGCGAGGTCGGGGAGGGACGCGGGGGTGCCGCTCAACCTGGGGAGGGAGAGCCCTCCCCCTCACCCTGCCCTCTCCCCCTCCGGGGGAGAGGGAGAGAGGAGGAAGGGAGCCAGGCGCGTGAGGATGAACGCGTAGTCGAAAGCGATCTCGCGCAGGTAGTCGTAGCGCCCGGAGGCCCCCCCGTGGCCCGCCGCCATGTTCACCTTCAACACGGGAGGCACGAGCGCGGAGCCGATCGCGCGCAGGCGCGCCACGTACTTGGCGGGCTCCCAGTACATGACCTGGCTGTCGTGGAGCGAGGTCTTCACGAGCAGGGCCGGGTACTGGCGCGCGGCCAGGTTCGTGTAGGGGCAGTACGACTTCATGTACTCGTACTGCTCCCGGATCTTGGGGTTGCCCCACTCCTCGAACTCGCCCACCGTGAGCGGCAGCGTCTCGTCGAGCATGGTGTTGATCACGTCGACGAACGGCACCCGCAGCACCGCGGCCACCGCGCAATCTGGCCGCAGGTTCAGTACCGCGCCCATCAGGAGGCCGCCCGCGCTGCCCCCCTCGATCACCAGGCGATCGGCCCGGGTGTAGCCGTTCTTCACCAGGTGGTCGGCGGCGGCGATGAAATCGGTGAAGGTGTTGCGCTTGGCCATCATGCGGCCCTCGTCGTGCCAGCGCTTGCCCAGCTCGCCCCCGCCGCGGACGTGGGCGATGGCCACGCTGATGCCGCGATCCAGCAGGCTCAGCCGGTTGGACGAGAAGCCGGCCGGGTACGGGAAGCCGTAGGCCCCGTAGCCGGCCAGCAGCATCGGGGAGCGCCCGTCGAGCTCGGCGCCGGCCGGGCGCACCAGCGAGATCGGGACGCGCGTGCCGTCCTCGGCGACCGCATGCACGCGCTCGGATCGATAGCGGGCCGGGTCGTAGCCGCCCCGCACCTCCACCTGCTTGCGCAGGAGCAGGCGCTGGCCGGCGATGTCGTAGTCGAAGACCGAGGCGGGCGTGATCAGCGACTGGTAGCGCAGGCGATAGGTGTCGGTCTCGAACTCCGCGTTGGCGTCCGCGGCGAGGTCGTAGGTCGGCTCCGGGAACTGGACGTGATGATGGGCCCCGCTCGCCACGTCGGTGATGCGCAGCCGGATCAGCCCCCCCTCGCGCTCGTGGACGACATGGTGCCGCGCGAAGACCTCCACGTCTTCCAGCATCACGTCGTCGCGGTGGGCGAGGATCTCGCGCCAGCGCGCGGGCGCGGGGTCGTCCACCGGGGCGGTCACGAGGCGGAAGTTGCGGCGGCCGCCCCCGTTGGTGCGGATGTAGAAGACGGAGCCCTCCGCTCCGCGCCCATGGTCGACCTGGTACTCGTGATCCTTCTCGCGGGCCAGGATCGTGCGCCACGCGCCGTGCGGATCCGCGGCCGGGCACACCCGGGTCTCGGTGGTGGTGAAGCTGCCCGAGATCATGAACAGATAGGCCAGGCTGCGCGAGCGGCCGACGTGGAGGCGGAAGAGGGCGTCGGTCTCCTCGAACAGGAGGTCCGGCGCGGCGGTGCCGAACCGATGGCGGTAGAGCCGGTACGGCCGCTTCGCCTCGTCCTCGGTGACGTAGAAGAGGGTCTGGCCGTCGGCGGCCCACGCGACCGCGCTCACCTTCTCGACCTCGTCCGGCAAGACGTCGCCGGTCTCGAGGTCCTTCACGTGGAGGGTGTACTCGCGGAAGCCGGTGACGTCGGTGGTGTAGGCCAGGCGGCGGCCGTCGTCGGTCACCGCGGCCGATCCCAGGGACAGGAAGGGATGGCCGACCGCCAGCGCGTTCAGGTCGAGCATCACCTGCTCGGGAGCCTCGAGGCTGCCCGCCTTGCGGCAGTAGATCGGGTACTGCTTGCCGGTCTCGGTGCGCGAGTAGTAGAAGAAGCCGCGCCGCCGGTAGGGGACGGTCTGATCGTCCTCCTTGATGCGGGCCAGCATCTCCGCGTAGAGGCTCTCCTGGAACGCCACCGTGGGCTTCATGATCTCGTCGGTGTAGGCGTTCTCCGCGGTCAGGTACGCGGTGACCGCGGGGTCGTCGCGGTCGCGCATCCAGAAGTAGTCGTCGACCCGGACGTCGCCGTGGACGACGTCGGTCCGGGGCACCCGACGGGCGATGGGAGGCGTGGGCGACATGCCTCGCACCGTACCACACGGGCGACGCTTGCGCGGGCGACGGCTCCGTCTCTACACTGGCGGCCCCGATGCCGGAGCTGCCGGACGTCACGGTGTACCTGGAGGCCCTCGAGGCGCGCATCCTCGGCGCGCGCCTGCTGGGACTGCGCCTGGCCAACCCGTTCGTGCTGCGCTCCGTCGACCCGCCCCCGTCGGAGGTGGCGGGCCGGGAGGTGACCGGGCTCCGCCGGCTCGGCAAGCGCCTGGTGATCGAGCTCGCCGACGGCTACTTCGTGCTGATCCACCTGATGATCGCGGGGCGGCTGCACTGGAAGGAGGCGGGAGCGCGGGTGCCCGGCAAGATCGGCCTCGCGGCCCTCGACTTCTCCACCGGCACCGTGACCCTCACCGAGGCGGGATCGAAGCGGCGCGCGGCCATTCACCTGGTACGGGGCGAGGCGGCCCTGGCCGCCCACGATCCGGGGGGGATCGAGCTCTTCGAGGCCGACCCGGCCTCGTTCCACGCCGCGCTGACCCGCGAGTCCCACACCCTCAAGCGCTCGCTCACCGATCCGCGCATCCTGAGCGGCATCGGCAACGCGTACTCCGACGAGATCCTGCATCGTGCGCGCCTGTCGCCGGTGCGGATGACGCGCCAGCTCTCGGAGGAGGAGACCGCGCGGCTCTTCGAGGCCGCGCGGGCCACGCTGGCGGACTGGGTGGGGCGGCTGCGGCGCGCCGCGGCGGGCGGATTCCCCGAGGGCGTGACCGCGTTCCGGCCCGACATGGCGGTGCACGGCCGGTACGGCAAGCCCTGCCCGGCGTGCGGGGCGCCGGTGCAGCGCATCGTCCACGCGGACAACGAGACCAACTACTGCGCGCGCTGCCAGACCGGGGGCCGGGTGCTGGCGGACCGGGCGCTCTCGCGCCTCCTGCGTCAGGACTGGCCGCGCACGCTCGAGGAGATGGAGGAGCGGCGGCCCACCCCGGTCACGCCGACGGCCGCCGAGCCGCCGCCGGCGCCGGCCCCGCGTCCGGGCCGACGCCGCCGCTGAGGGGCGCGGCGGAGGATCAGCGGGGCGCGGGTCCGGTGGGCTCGCCGACGAGGATGTCGGCGGGGTCGGCGCCCTGCAGCTTCACGCGCACGCGCCAGGGGCTCGGGCCCGCGGCGGAGAGCGGGAACGACGCGATCGTCGACGGCCCCACCCCGGAGGACGACCCGCCGCCCACCGTGGTTCCGGTCGAGACGCCGACCCCGGTGCTCACCCCGCCGCCCATGCTGCCGAAGCTCCCGATCCCGAAGCCGATGCCGACCGGGCTGCCGCCCCCGCCGACCGGCGGGCTGTACTCGATGGTCTGCGCCTCGAGCAGCCCGCCGTCTGGCCGCACGATCTGGGCGCGCTCCAGGCGCCGGCCGTCGGTGGCGATCTCCACCCGGAGGCGGTCGCCCACGATCGTGTACGCGGCGGAGAGCGTGGCGCCGCTCGGCTGCACCTCGGGCTTGTAGGGCAGATCGAGCCTGGAGGAGGCGCACGCGGTGAGCACCAGGGCCAGGACCATCGCCGCGACCGGGGCGCGCATGTCCGGTATTATCGCACGCGAACAGGAGGCGTCCCCATGAGCACGGACGAGGAGACCCGGGTCCCGCCCGGCGCGGATCTCGAGCGGTACGTGAGCGAGCTCGCCACTTTCGTGGGGCTCGGCGAGGCGGACGCGACCGCGATCCGGGAGAGCGCGCCCGCGGTGCTCAAGCACGAGGCCGCGCTCACCACCGCGCTCTACGAGCACTTCCTGAAATTCCCCGCCACCGCCCGCTTCTTCCTGGCTCCCGACGGCACCCCGGACCGGGCGCGCATCGAGCGGCGCAAGCACAGCCTGGCCCGCTGGCTCAAGGAGACCGCCGAGGTCGCCCTCACCCACGACTTCGTCTACTACCTGCTGTCGGTGGGGATCGCCCACAGCCACCGGGACTACGGCCCCGGCGGCAAGATCCCGCCCCAGTTCATGGTGGGCGCGATGAGCCTCACCCAGACCGCGCTGGCCGACATCTTCCGCCGGGAGCTGCCGGACGCGGAGCGGGCGCTCGCGGCGTCGACGGCGTGGAACAAGCTCTTGCTGCTCCACCTCAACGTGCTGCTGATCAGCTACCTCATGCCGCCCCGGCCGGCGGGACGCGGCGGGTGAGGAGGTCAGATTGACAGCGGCCACCCTGCGCCGCATAGTGAGCCCACGAACGCGAAGGGAGCCCTCATGGTGAAGCCGACCTCGATCCGGGAGCTGCGCGACAGCGGGTATACCTCAAGATCCGTCAAGCAGGAGCTGCGCGACAATCTCATCGCACGGCTACGGAAGGGCGAGGGCCTCTTCGCGGGCATCGTGGGCTACGAGCAGACCGTGGTGCCCCAGATCGAGAACGCGGTGCTGAGCGGGCAGGACATCGTGTTCCTGGGCGAGCGCGGCCAGGCCAAGACCCGCATGGCGCGCCTCCTGGTGAACCTCCTCGACGAGGAAATGCCCGCGCTGGCCGGCTGCGAGATCAGCGACGATCCCTTCGCGCCGATCTGCACCGCGTGCCGGCAGCGGGTGGCCGAGCAGGGCGAGAAGACGGCGATCGCGTGGATCCCGCGCGACCGCCGCTACGGCGAGAAGCTGGCCACCCCCGACATCACCATCGCGGATCTCATCGGCGAGGTCGACCCGATCAAGGTGGCCGAGGGCCGCTATCTCTCCGACGAGCTGACCATCCACTACGGGCTCCTGCCCCGCACCAACCGCGGCATCTTCGCGCTCAACGAGCTGCCCGACCTGGCCGAGCGCATCCAGGTGGGCCTCCTCAACATCATGGAGGAGCGCGACGTGCAGATCCGCGGCTACAAGGTGCGGCTGCCCATCGACCTCTACGTGGTGGCGAGCGCGAACCCGGAGGACTACACCAACCGCGGCCGCATCATCACCCCGCTCAAGGACCGCTTCGGCTCCCAGATCCGCACCCACTACCCGCGCAAGGTCGAGGACGAGATCGCGATCATGGAGGCGGAGCGGTCGGCCTACGCCGACGCGGGCGTGGAGACCCGCAGCCCCCAGTTCATGAAGGAGCTGGTGGCCGAGGTCACCCACCTGGCCCGGCGCTCCCCCGAGATCAGCCAGCGCTCCGGGGTCTCGGTGCGGGTGACGATCTGCAACTACGAGAACCTGCTCTCCAGCGCGCTCAAGCGGGCCATCCGCCTCGGAGAGACGGTGGCCGCCCCGCGGGTCAGCGACCTCGGCGCGATCGTGGCCTCCACCGGCGGCAAGATCGAGATGGAGAGCCTCGGCGACACCAGCGAGGACAAGGTCCTCGGCAAGCTCATGCAGCGCGCGGTGCTCAACGTGTTCAACCGCACCTTCGCCTCCGGCGAGCTGGACGAGGTGGTGGGCGCGTTCCAGGACGGCCTGCGCATCGAGGTGTCGGACGCGATGCCCGCCGAGCTCTACCTGCGCCACCTCGGTCAGGTGCGCCCGCTCCAGGCCGCGGTGCGCAAGCTGGGGGCGCAGGACCCGGGCAGCGTGGCCGCCGCGGTGGAGTTCGTGCTGGAGGGCCTGCACCTCAGCAAGAAGCTCAACAAGGACGTGCAGGCCGGACAGTCGCGGTACCGCGGAGCCTGAGCGGATGGCGCCCCCGAGCTGGTACTCGCGCTGGGACGGCAGCCAGCGGCTCGACGACCTCGACGCCGATCAGCTCCTGGAGGCGATGTCCGACGACATCCTGTCGGACGGCGACCCGTGGAGCGCGCTCCGGCGGCTCTTCCAGCGGGGAGCCCGCAACCCGGACGGGGCCAACCTGCCCGGCCTTCAAGACCTGCTGAACCGGCTCCGCCGGCAGCGCCAGCGGCAGCTCGACCGCTACGACCTCTCCTCGGTGCTGGACGACATCAAGCAGAAGCTCGACACGATCCTCCAGACCGAGCGCGAGGGCATCGAGCGGCGGGTGGCGGACGCGACGGAGCGGGCCCAGAAGGGGGACGCGCCCGAATCCTTTCGCGAGGCGATGCAACGCGCCGCCGCCGAGCACAAGAAGACCCTCGACGAGATGCCGGAGTCGCCCGCGGGCCGCATCCAGAGCCTGCAGAGCTACGAGTTCATGGATCCGGACGCGCACCGCCTGTTCTGGGAGCTGATGAAGGGCCTGCAGCAGCAGATGCTCCAGCCCTTCCTCTCGAACATGCAGAAGGCCCTCGGCAACATGACGCCCCAGGACCTCGAGCGGATGCGCGAGATGATGCGCGATCTCAACCGCATGCTCCAGGACCGGGCGGAGGGCCGCGAGCCCGACTTCGAGGCCTTCAAGCAGAAGTGGGGCGACCACTTCCCGGGCGCGGAGAACCTCGACCAGCTCATGGAGCAGATCGGGCGCCAGAGCGGTCAGATCCAGTCCCTGCTGTCGAGCATGTCGCCCGGCCAGCGCCGCCAGCTCCAGGACATGATGCAGTCCCTGTTCATGCAGGACGAGCGCCTGGAGGCGGAGCTGCGCCAGCTCGGCATGAATCTCTCCCAGCTCATGCCACCGCCGGACGCCCGCCGCTACAACTTCCGGGGCGACGACGACCTCACCATGAAGCAGGCCATGGAGCTGATGGACGAGCTTCGCCAGCTCGACGATCTGGAGCGGCAGATCCAGAAGGTACGCGATCCCAACGACCTGGAGAAGATCGACCCGCAGCAGGTCGAGCAGCTCCTGGGCGACGAGGCCAAGCAGGACCTCGAGCGTCTCCGCGAGATGACCAAGAAGCTCGAGGAGGCCGGCTACCTCGAGCGAAAGGGCGACCGCCTCGAGCTGACCGCGCGGGCCATCCGCAAGATCGGGGACAAGGCCCTGAAGGACATCTTCGGGCACCTCAAGCGCGACCGCTTCGGCGGCCACGCCATCGAGCGGCGGGGCGCGGGGGGCGACCGCACCGACCAGTCCAAGCCCTACGAGTTCGGCGATCCCTTTCTGCTCGAGCTGCGCGAGACCCTGATGAACGCGGTGGAGCGCAACGGGGCCGGCATCCCGGTGCGGCTCACCCCGGCCGACTTCGAGGTGGCGCGGACCGAGACCCAGACCCACGCCGCCACCGTGCTCATGCTCGACATGAGCCGGTCCATGATCTTCAACGGCTGCTTCCTGCCCGCCAAGAAGGTGGCGCTGGCGCTGAACGCCCTGATCCGCGGCCAGTTCCCGCGCGACAGCCTCCACATCGTGGGCTTCTCGCTCTACGCCCGGGAGTTCTCCGCGGCCCAGCTCCCGCACCTGGCCCCCGGGGAGTGGAGTGTGGGCACCAACATGCACGCCGGCTTCCAGCTCGCGCGACAGCTCCTGGCCCGCCACAAGGGCGGCAACAAGCAGGTGATCATGATCACCGACGGGGAGCCCACCGCCCACATGGAGGGCACCGAGCCCGAGTTCGCCTACCCGCCGACCCGGCGGACGCTGCAGGAGACGCTCAAGGAAGTCCAGCGCTGCACCCGCGAGGGCATCACCATCAACACCTTCATGCTGGAGCAGAGCCACGCCCTCGCCGCGTTCGTCGAGCAGATGACCCGCATCAACCGGGGCCGCGCCTTCTTCGCGACCTCCGATCGCCTCGGCGAGTACGTGCTCGTCGACTTCGTCCGCTCCAAGCGGCGGGCCGTCTCGTAGCCCCCGCCGGATGCCGGACGCCGCGTCGGTCGTGCTGCTGGTCCGCCACGGGCTGACGCCCACCACCGGGGTCAAGCTGCCCGGCCGCGCGCCCGGCCTCCACCTCTCCGACGAGGGCCGGCGCCAGGCCGACGCGGCGGCGGCGCGCATCGGCCAGATCGGCAAGGTCGCGGCGGTCTACTGCTCGCCGATCACCCGCGCCCGCGAGACCGCCCAGCCCATCGGCCGCGCGGTCAAGCGCGCGCTTCGCATAGATCGCGACCTGGCCGACCTCGACATCGGCGAGTGGACCGGCATGAGCCTGAAGCAGGCGGCCCGGCGGCCGGAGTGGGAGACGGTGCAGCGCAGCCCCAGCACCTTCCGCTTCCCGGGCGGCGAGTCGTTCCCGGAGATGCAGACCCGCATGACCTCCGTGCTCGGGCGGATCGTGGCCCGGCACCCGGGGCAGATCGTGGTGGCGGTCTCGCACGCCGATCCCATCAAGGCCGCGGTGGCCCAGGCCCTCGGCACGCCGCTAGACCTCTTCCAGCGCATCATGATCGCGCCCGCCTCGATCACGGTGGTGGCCTACCGCCGCGGAGGACCGAGCGTGATCACCGTCAACTCGCTGTCGGGCGACCTCGCCTGGCTGGGAGCCGGCAAGGCATGAGCGACAACCCCTCGTTCGAGGTCGACGCGCCCGACCACTTCACCGCGGGGGCCATCGGCCCGCCCGGCCAGCGCGTGTTCTATCTCCAGTCGCGCGAGGGCGGGCGCGTGGTGACCTTGAAGGTGGAGAAGGAGCACGTGCGCGCGCTCGGCGAGTACCTGGGCGGCCTGCTGGCCCGCCTCAAGGGCCCGGCCGCCGCGGGCCGCGGCGCGGAGCTGCTCGAGCCCATCCAGCCCGCGTGGGACGTGGGCTCGATCGCGGTGGGCTACGACGAGGGGCAGGACCGGGTGGTGGTGGAGGCGAGCGAGGTCCTGGAGGAGGCGGAGGGCGAGGAGGGCGGCCGCGAGGAGAGCGGCCCCCAGCCCGCGATGGCCCGCTTCCGCATCACCCGCGCCCAGGCCGCCGCCTTCGTGGACCGGGCCAACGAGCTCATGAAAGGCGGGCGGCCAAGCTGCCCGATCTGCAGCCGGCCGATGGATCCGGAGGGCCACGTGTGCCCGCGCTCCAACGGCCACGTCGTGCACTAGCGGATGGGCGAGCGCGCGGACCCCGCCCTCGCGCGCGACCTGCTGGCGCGCGGCGAGGTCACCCTCAAGGGCCGCATGCCCCGCAGCAGCAACGCCACCTTCCTGGTGGAGTGCGACCTCGACGGGCGGACCGCGCTCGCGGTCTACAAGCCGGAGCGCGGCGAGCGCCCCCTGTGGGACTTCCCGCCCGGGCTCTACCGGCGCGAGATCGCGTCGTACCGGCTCTCGGAGGCGCTCGGCTGGGGGCTGGTCCCGCTGACCCTCGAGCGGGAGGGGCCGTACGGCGAGGGATCACTCCAGCTCTTCGTGCCGGCCGACTTCCGCCAGCACTACTTCACCCTGCTCGAGCAGGAGCTCCACCGGGAGACGCTCCGGCGCATCTGCCTGTTCGACCTCGTGATCAACAACGCGGACCGCAAGAGCGGCCACTGCCTCTACGTGCCCGACGACCGCATCTACGCGATCGACAACGGGCTCAGCTTCCACGCGGAGTCGAAGCTGCGCACCGTCATCTGGGACTTCGGGGAGGAGCCGATCGCGGCGGAGATGCTGGAGGACGTGCGCCGGGTGCTCGACCGCCGGCTCCCCCCCGAGCTGGCCGAGCTGCTGGATGCCGACGAGCAGCGCGCGCTGCGGCGCCGCGCGCGCGGGATCATCCGCTCCGGGACCTTCCCGGTGGACGAGAGCGGGCTCCGCTACCCCTGGCCGCTGATCTAGCCGCGGCCCGCGCGGCGCGTCGAGGCGCCGTGGATCACGTCGCACCAGCGGCGGTTCTCGTCCCCGCCCGCCTCCGCGCTACCGGTCAGCATCGCGTCCGACATGACCCGCGCGTCGTCCACGCCTTCCCGCAGCGGCATGTGGAGCGCGCACCACTGGACCTCGAGGATCTCCAGCAGGGCGTCGGCGTCGGGCTCACAGGCCGGGCAGTATGCGCGGGCAATACGGGGGGTTTCCGGCGGAATGTCACTCAAGGCAAGGCACCACGGTGGGGAACGACGGGACTTCCTCGCGAGTGTCGAGCGATATCGGCCTCCTGTCCGGGACTCCGAACCGGGCTCGAGCCTCACGATCATTCTACACAGGCGGAGATTTGCCACCTAATTCTCGTCGCGCTCTGCGGCGTGCCCGAGACGCGGGCGGCCGAGCGGCCCGCCTAGAGAAAGGTCTGGTCGGGCGGAAGGCCCAGGAGGAAGCGGCCGACGGTCTCGAGGTGGGCCTGCCGGCCCTGGAGCTGCTGGGTCACGGTGTGGATGTCGCGGAAGCGGCGCTCGAAGGCGCTGCTGGTGAAGATTGCGCTGGAGCCGGCCGCGTGATGAACGGTGTCGACCACCTGCTTGGCCTGGTGGATGCCGTAGGTGGAGGCGAGGCGGATCTGCACCCGCTGCGGCAGGCTCAGGGGCTGGCCCGATCGGCTCACCTCGGCCCAGATGCGGGCGAGGGCGTCGAGCAGGAACGCGCGTGCGGAGCCGAGCTTGGCCTCGGCCTCCGCCACCTGGAACTGGATCACCCCGCTGTCGCGGAGCGGGCGCTTCGACGACCGCGGCTCCTTGTCGCGGGCGAGCTCCACGAAGGCGTCGAGGCTGCTCCGCGCGATGCCCATCGCAACCCCGGAGAAGCCCGCCGCGTAGAGGCTGCCGGACGGGAAGCAGTAGAGAGGGCCGCCGTGCTTGCGCTCGGCCGGATCGTCGCGCGAGACGGTGTGCGCCTCCGGCACGAAGAGATCCCGCACCGTGAAGGCGTCGCTGCCGGTGCCGCGCAGCCCGGTCACGTGCCAGACGTCGACGATGGTGGCCTGCCCGGCCGGGAAGAGCATCGTGCGCCCGTCGGGAGCGCCGTCGGGCCGACGGCGCGTCTGACCGTCCGGCCCCTGGATGGGACAGTAGCCGCCGAGCCAGGTGGCGTGGCGGCAGCCGCTGCCGAAGCTCCACGTGCCCTCGATGCGGTAGCCGCCGTCGACCGCCACCGCGCGCGCGTCGTTGCTCGGGCCCCAGGCCAGGACCGCGCGGCGATCGCCGAAGATCTCGCGGCCGGTCTCGGGGGAGAGATACGCGGCGGTCATCGAGCAGCCGGCGGCCTGGCAGAGGCACCACGCGGCGCTCGCGTCGTGCCGGGCGACCTCCTCGATCACCTGGACGAAGGTGACCGGGTCGATCTCGCCGCCGTCGAGGAAGGTGGGGAGGAGCAGCCGGAAGAGGGAGGCGTCGTGGAGCGCGCGCAGCACCGGCTGGGGGAGCCGCCGCTCCTCCTCGGTGCGCTCGCTCAGGTCCTCGAGGAGCGGGGCCAGCGCGCGGGCCCGCTCGAGGGGCCCGCGCGCATCGTCCGGAGCCGTTTCTAGTCGACCCCGAAGTCGTAGACCTTGCCCGAGCCCGCCCCGAACCCGGTGGCGAGGATGAACCCGTACTCCCCCGGAGGCAGCGCGGCCGACGGCGTCACCTTGTAGAAGCCGCGCGGATCGCGCTCGATGGTCACCGCGATCTTGTCCTCGTTGCGCACGCCCATCTTCTGGGTTCCGCCGAAGGGCATGAACGCCCCGCTGCCGATCTTGAGGTTGCGGTCGTTGTGCTCGTCGCCGGGCTTGAATCGCACCAGCGGCGCATCGGTCGAGGAGTAGGTGCTGAGGAACACCGGCTGCTTGTCGGAGATGCGGAACTGCGCCTTGCGGCCCTCCAGCACCACCTCGCTCTTGCTCTGGAAGAACGCCATGTTGGTCTCGAGGTTGGCCGACGTCGCGAACATCTCGACGTACTTGCCGCCCACGAGCTGATAGATCACGTCCTGCGTCTTGAGCGCGCCGGCGGCCATCGCGGGGGCGGGCGGCGCCGGCATCGCGGCGGTGCCCGACGACGACGGGGCGGAGGCGGCGCCGCCGCCCGAGCCCGCCGAGACCATGGCCTCCAGGATCTCGTCCGTGACGCCCGCCTTCTTGAGGCTCACCAGCGAGTCGGTCCTCAGGTCGAACTTCGAGGGCGTCGACTTGATCTTGGCGATCACGACGGCCGCGGGCAGCCCGCCCTTGACCATCTGGATCACGGAGTCGTTGGTGAGCACTTCCTGGGCGATCGAGATGGCGCCCGGCAGCGACAGGCTGACCGCGAGCACCAGGACGAGGGCGAGGACCACGCGCATCATCTTCATGAGGAGGCCTCCTGGGAGACGGGAATCGATCCGGACCGGCCGGGCCCACCCCGGCGCCCGCGCTGACCGGTCCACCACGCTAGGGTACTTCAAAAGGTCGGTCAATAGCGCCCCCCGCCCGGCCCGGCGGGCCAGGGGCCACGCCGCGGGCAGCATGGCGAGCAGCGCGATCGTCCCGTTCAGGGCCATGGCGCCCGCCACCCCGATGCCGCCGGCCAGGAAGCCGATCCAGAGGGATCCGGTGGGCTGGGTGCCGATGCAGGCGGAGAGGATGCCCATGGCGCGGCCCCGACTGGCCTCGGGGGCCGAGAGCAGCACCAGGGTGCTCTGCATCGCCGCGAACCCCGACTCGCAGGCCCCGATCAGCACCAGCAGCGGCAGGCAGGCCCAGGGCCAGCGCACGCTCGTGAAGGCCAGCAGCAGGAACGGCGCGACCAGGACGCAGAGCGCGAACACGCGCCCGTGGGGGAGGAATCCACGCCGGCCCGCGATGGCCAGCGCGCCGAGCAGCGCGCCCAGCCCGTCGGCCGCCACCAGGGCGCCCAGCCACTCCGGCCCCACCCGCAGAACCTCGTGGGCGAACACCGGCAGCATGTGCTGATAGGGGAAGAAGAGCACGTTCATCATCACGGTGACGATCAGCACCGCCCGGACGGTGGGCTGGCGCCAGGCCTCGCGGAAGCCCGCTCCCAGGCTGGCCGCCATCGAGATCGTGTCGCGGCGGCCCGGGCCGCCGATGCGCGCGGGCAGCCCCGCGAAGACCAGGAGGCCCACCACGTAGAGAACGGCCACGCCCACGTAGCACGGCGCGGGCCCGAGGCGTGCGAGCCCGATGCCGGCCAGCACCGGGCCCACCATCTTGGCCACCTGCATGGAGACCGTCTCGAGCGAGACCGCGGTGGCCACGCGGCGCGGGCCCACCAGCGCGTAGAGCGCGGTGCGGCGGGCCGGGAAGTCGAGCGCCCACAGCACGCCGAAGAGCATCTCGAGCCCCACCAGCGGCCCGAAGCCGCCGCGGCCGGCGGCGAAGACCGCGGCCAGCGCCAGCGCCGTGACGAGGCCGAGGCACTGGGTGGCAATCAGCACGTGTCCGCGATGCATGCGGTCGGCCAGGATGCCGGTGAACGGGCCCAGCACCATCAGCGGTGCCGAGCGGGCGAAGGCGGCGAGGCCGACCATGAACGGGGAGTCGGTGAGCTGGAATGCGAGCCAGCCCAGCAGCACCAGGTCCATCCATCGAGCCCCGTTGACGCAGAGGCCGGAGAGCCAGAGGCGGCGGTAGGGACGCTCGCGGAGGACGGAGGCGAAGGCCTGGGGCGCGGCCAGGGCGGCCGCGGACGGAGCGACGCTGCTCACCGCGTAGGGATACCACGGAAGGCGGCCGCGGGGGAACGCGCTCGCCTATTGACAGGGGCGGCGGGGCGGGTCGATCATGCCGCACGTCGAGTCCCACGCATGACGTCGGCCCCTCTCCTACTCCGTGTCCCCCGTCTCGTGAGCTAGCCGCGATGTCCCCGTCCGTCGTCAATGGCAGTTCCATGGGGGGCAGTTCCATGGGGGGCGGTCCCATGGGGGGCGGCCCCATCGGAGGCGGTCCCGTCAGGAGCGCTCCCCTCAAGGGCAGCCCCGCCGCGGCGGTCGTCGGCGGCATCGCGTGCGGCGGTCTCTCCATCCTCTTCGCGGCCACGATCCTGGAGGTCGTCCGGCCAAGCGCGGTGACGCCGCTCGTCCTGGGCGCCCTCGGCCTCGTCATCGGTCTCGCGGCAGCCGCGCTCTGCTGGCGCCCCGGTACCCCCCGACAGATCTGGGCCCGGGTGGCGCTCACGGTGGGCTTCCACGCCCTCGCCCTGCCGGTCGCGGCCGCGCTCTCGTTCGCCGCCACCGGGATCTGGCCGCCGCCGGGGACGGCCGACCTGGGCCTCAACGTGGAGATCTGGGGCGTACGCCTGGTGGGTACACCGACCGCGGTGCGCCTCGGGGTGGCCGGCTTCGTGGTCGGCCTCCTCTTCGTGATGATCGGCGATCGCGCCCTGGGCGGCGGCGGCGCCAAGGAGCGGATGCGACGCGCCGGCCGGCTCTACCGCTGAGCGCCTCCCGCCCGACCGCCCCCGCGTCACGGCACTCCGCGATCCTGCGCTGGCTCGTCGTCGCGATGAGCCTCGCGCTGTCGTCCTCCGGGGCGCGCGCGGAGTCCGAGCGGGCCACGTTCCACCTCTCCACCGAGTTCCACGGGCCGCGCGCCTACACCGATCCCGCCGCGGCCCTGAACGTGCGCAGCGGCATGGCCAACATGGTGGCCTTCTGGCCGCCGGCGGACGAGGGCATGCGGCGCTTCCTCGTGGGCCATGCGGTGCGGCTCAACTTCCACCTGCCGGCCGCCACCCAGGTCGCGCGGGAGTCCGCCGCCGCCATCGAGAGCCAGCGGCTCGCCGCGGCCCGGCTCTGCGCGGCGCAGCCGGCCCGCGGCCACCTCTGGAGCCTCATGATCGAGTGGGACCAGAGCGGCGGGGCCTGGGTGCCGAACGGGAGGCCGCGCTACGCCTCCCTCACCCGCGCGCAGGCCCACGCGCGCTTCACGGACTACTACCTCGACCAGTCGCCCCCGCTCGGGGCCTACCTGCGCCGGCCCCGCGCCGAGCGCCCGTGTCGCCTCGCCGCCATCACCGACTACTCGCCGAACGTCTTCGACGCCTACGAGTGGGGCGCCGACGTCGGCCTCCTCGAGCGCGGGGTGGACGAGCTGGGAGACGTCGCGACCGGCATCGCGTTCATGCGCGGCGCGGGCCGCCAGTACGACCGTCCCTGGGGCATCGACCTCTCGACGTGGCGCACCGCGGCCGACTCGGCCACCCGCTTCGACGCGGCGGGGATGCTGACCGGCGGCTGGTCGCCGAGCTATCTGCGCCGCCACATGTACGCGGCCTACATGGCGGGCGCGCACATCCTCCAGATCGAGCCCACCCTCTACTATGCTGCGGGCGGCTCGGCCCTGAACCCGTTCGGCCGGGCCGTGAATGAGCTCGCGGACTTCGCGCTGCGCCGGCACCCGGACGTCGGGACGCCGGTGGTGCCGGTGGCGCTGATGCTGGACGCGCACGGCGGCTTCGACACCAAGCACGGGCCGTACAACCAGCAGGACGCGGTCTGGTACCAGGACATCCCCTACGCGCCCGGCGACTTCATGATCGACAACTTCCTGAAGCGGGCCTATCCGGAGCACGCGCGCCACGGCACCACGACCGGCGCGCCCTTCTCCACGCCGGCCGGCTACCAGAAGTTCCTGGCCTCGGGCGGAGACCCCCGGCCCTACGAGCCGATGCCGCTCACCCGCTGGGGCGACACCTTCGACGTGGTCCGCAACACCGCCCCGGCCGCCGCGCTGCGCCGGTATCAGGTCATCGTGCTCCTGGGCGACGTGGCCGTCGACGGGCGCCTCCGCGGAGACCTGCAGGCGTGGGTGCGGGCCGGGGGCACCCTCGTGGTCAACGTCCGGCAGGTCACCGGGGAGGACGAGGCGCTGCTGGGCGTCCGGCTCGGCGGCGTCGAGAAGACCGCGACCGCCTCGCGCTGGCGGGCCGACGGCACCGCGTACACCGAGGGGCCGTTCCGCTACCGATCGGTCACGCCGGGCACCGCGCGGGTCCTCGCCGCCGCCGGCGACGGCGCGCCGCTCATCACCCTGAACACGGTGGGCGCGGGACGGGTCGTCCTGACCACGCCCGACTACCTGCAGACCGCCGCGCGCGACCGGCTGCTGGAGGTCGGGGTCCGGCTTCTCGACGACCTGCAGCGCACGCACGCCCCCGCGGTGGTCTCCGGCCCCGGCGCCCAGTACCTCTTCGCGACCGCGCCCGGTCGGCTGATCACCACCATCATCAACAACTCGGCCACCACGTGGAACGGGACGATCACCGCACCCGTTCCCGGAGGGGTCGCCGCGGTGCGCGAGTACGTCGGGGACACGGCGATGAAGTGCACGCGGGCCGGCGCGCGCGTGACGGTGACGGCAAGCGTGGCGGCCTACGACGTACGGATCTTCGCGATCGAGCACAGCCCGGACGCGCCGGCGCCGGGCGCGGCCTGCTGAGCGACCGGGACGGCGCTCAGGCGCTCGCCCCTCCCGCTCCCGACGCGACCCGCCTCACCGGCGCGCGATAGGCGGGGAAGAAGTCGTCGCCGGCCATCTCCTCCACCGGCACGTCGGCGGCCCGCGCGCGACGCATCGTCAGCTCCCGGTACGTCTCCGGGTCGGTGACCAGGCGCAGGGTCCAGAAGGGGAAGAGCAGCGGCGAGAAGCCGCGCTTGAACTGCAGCAAGCGATCGCTGGATCCGCCGACGCCGCCGCCCATGTGCAGGTAGCGGTTGCCGCGGGACCTGGCCCATTCCGCCGCGAAGTAGAGGAGCAGGTGGAACGGCGATCGGCCCAGGAACTCCGACCGGGTGCCGCCCAGGTGAGCCTGGACGATGCCGCCGCACTCGAAGAAGATGCAGGCCGCCGCGGGCCGACCCTGCCATTCCACCAGGCAGCAGTGCACGCGCTCCGGCATCTCCGCGAGGCGGGCGAAGTAGTCGCGGCCGAAGTAGTAGGACTCGCGCGCCTGGACGCGATCCATCGTGTCCCGGTAGATCTCCATGAAGGCGTCGATGTGATCGCGGAGCGCCACCATGCGGGGCACGAAGCCGAGCCTCACGCACTTCTTGATCGTCCACTGGTGCCCTTCCCGGACCGCCTTCCACAGCTGACGGTCGTCCAGGGTCAGGTCCATCGCGACCGTCTCGCCGCCCGGGGTGAAGAAGCCCTCGGGAAAGAGCGCCGGGATCCCGTCTCCCAGCAGGGGGTGCATGCGGAAGAACGCGGAGCACACCCCCATCTCGCGGAGGGTCTCGCAGAGACACCGCATCGCCTCCCGGGCGAACCGGGCCGAGCCCCGCGCCGCCTCGCTCAGCAGGAGCCCCGGATACCCATAGGGCGAGACCACGTCGGACGCCGTCTCGCCGTCCACCGCCTCCGGCCCGAGCGCGTCGCAGCGGCGCAGGAGGTAGGGGACGAACAGCTCCGCGTCGCCGGCTCGGGCCAGGAACGCCCGCGGCCGGGCCCGGTTCCAGTCCGCGTCCAGCCCCACGTACTCCGGACGGTGGTAGAAGTCGTGGGGCAGCCGGGCCAGGGCCTCGGGCCAGCGCGGATCGCCGAGCTCGAGATGCGCGACGTGCACTAGCGCGTCTCCGCCCAGACGGTGGGGAACACCGCGGGGTCGCCGAAGTCCGGATCGCCGCCGGGCAGCTTCCGGCACAGCGTCTCGTCGAACATGTGGACCTCGCGCCCGTCGCGGCCCCGGAACGGGCGATAGTGATTGTCGCCGTCCTGGAGATGCACCGCGTACGAGAGCCGGGGCTGCCCGCTGGTGTTGGGATAGCTCGCGTGCACCGTCCACGCGTGATGGAAGCTCACCTGCCCCTTCCGCAGCGTCATCGGGACGACCCGCACCTGCCGGCCCCGCACGCGGAACCGCTCCTCGATCTCGCCCAGATTCTGGTTGTTGAAGAACCGCACGTCCTGGAGCCCCTCCCAGCGATGGCTCCCCGCCATCACCACGAGCGGGCCGCGCGCGAGCTCGACCGAGTGGAAGGGGATCCACGCCGAGACCATCTTGTCGGAGCTGCAGGTCGCCCAGTACGCCCGGTCCGCGTGCCAGCCGGTCACCGTGCTCGAGGCGTTTCCGCGATCGGACGGCTTGTAGACGAGCTGATCGTCCAGCACGCGGATGACCGCGCTCCGGGTCAGCCGGGCCGCGATGGCCCCCAGCAGCGGATAGACCGCGAGCGCCCTCAGCTCCTTCTTCTGGAGCGAGACGAACTCGTTGTTTCGCTGGCCGTCCCCGTCGGCCGGGGTCCAGTTGGAGTAGCCGGAATCGACCGGCAGGCTGCCGTCCCGCTCGCCCCGGTAGAAGGCCTCGGCCCCGTCGTGGGCGGCGTCGATCAGGGCCTCGGGGAGGACCCCTTCCTTCGAGATGTAGTAGCCGTTGGCCTCGTAGAAGGCCACGTCCGCCTCGTCGGGCAGGAGCGCACGCTGCTCGGGCGTCAAGGCCACCGCGCTCATGGCCGACGGAGCTCCGCGGCCGGCACGCCGACCGCCACCACGCCGTCGGCCAGGTCGCGGATCGCCACCGCGCCCGCCCCCAGCCGGGCCCAGCGGCCGATCTTGACCCCCGGGCACACCACGCTCCCGATGCCGAGGAACGCGCCCTCCCCCACCTGCACCGCGCCCGCCAGGTGCACCCCCGGCGCGAGATGGGCGAAGTCGCCGATCACGCAGTCGTGATCGACGGTGGCGCCCGTGTTCACGATGACGTGGTCGCCGATGACCGCGTCCGGCTGCACCACCGCGCCCGCGAACACCACCGTGCCCCGCCCGAGCTTCGCGGAGGCATGGACGTAGGCCGCCGGGTGGACCGCGGTCTGCCACTCGAAGCCGAGGGCCCGCGCCATCTCCCGACGCTGCGCGTTGTCCCCGATCCCCACGATCCCGCGCCCGCCCCGCGCGCGCTCGATCCGCCCGACCCGCATGCCCTGGGCGTCCGTGCCCCACTTGCCGTCGTCGTCGTCGAGGACCGCCGCCACCGGCGTCCCGCACGCGGTGAGCGTGCTGATCACCACCTTGGCGTGGCCGCCCGCGCCGATGACCACCACGCCGTCGTGGCCCTCATCGGGCGCCGCCGGAGCCGGGTGCGCGGCCGATCGGTCGGACGCCACCCCGAGCCCGGGCTTCACGAGCGCACCGCCTCCCCCGCCAGCCCGCTCACGCGCGCCACCACGTCGTCGCAGCCGCGCTGGCCCAGCAGGCGCAGGTACACCTGGAAGAGGGCCCCGCGGACCTGGGCCGGATCGAAATCCTGCCGCGCGCGCCGGCGGCCGGCGGCCCCGTGCCGCCGCCTCAGGTCCGCATCGTCGAGATACCGGCGGATGGCCGCGGTCAGCGCCTCCGCGTCCCGCGCCGGCACCAGCAGGCCGGTCTCGCCCTCGCGGACCGCGTCCACGCACCCCGGGATCCGCGTCGCCACCACCGGCAGCTCCATCGCGGAGGCCTCCAGGAGCGCGGCGCCGAAGCCCTCGCGGTAGGTCGGCAGCACCAGGAGGTCGAGGATCCGGTACACCGCGGGCATGTCGTGGACCATGCCGGCCAGGTGCACGCGCGGATCGCTCCGCAGCGTCTGCTCCACGTCGGGCGGGATCGGATCCTCACGCTCGACCGGGCCCGCCACCAGCAGGTGCAGCGACGGGTACCGCTCGCGCAGCCCGCGCCACGCCTGGGTGAGCTCGACGAGACCCTTGTCGCGGACGACCCGCCCCACGAAGCCGATCACCGGCGCGGCCGGCGGGATCCGGTAGCGGGCCCGGACCCGCGCGGCCGCCTCCGGCGACACCCCGGCGGGATTGAACGTCCGCTCCGCCTCCACGCCGTCGATGCTGCCGTGCTCGAGCACCTCGATCTTTCCTGGCGGGCAGAGACGCTCCGAGACCAGCACCTCGCGGAGGGAGGCGCTGATGCAGACGACCTGGTGGGCCAGGCCGCACGCCACCCGCTCGGTCACGCGCAGCAGGCGCCGCTTCGGCCCGGTGGCGGTCATGAGCGGCAGGCCGTGCTGGTGGTAGACGCGCACCGGCACCCGGCAGAGCGTGGCCGCCATCATGGCCAGGAGGCCCGCCTTCGGCGTGTGCGCGTCGACGATCGTCGGGCGCACGCGCCGCATCACGCGGACCATCCGCCCCAGGGCCGCGAGATCGGCCAGGGGGGCGATCCGCCGCGCCATCGGCACCGCGTGCGCGGCGACCCGCAGGTCGCGGGCGAACGTGTCGAGCGCCGCGCCGGGGGAGGACAGCACGTGCACCTCGAAGCCGCGACGCCTGGCCTCTTCCACGTGGCCCGCCACGAAGGGGAGCGTCATGGGCACCGTCGTCGCGTGTAGCAGCCGCGGGGTCATGCCGCCGCCTCGTCCGCTCGCCGCCGACCCTCGACCGGGGACGGGCCGTCACCCTCCAGGCCCGGAACCACCGTCCTCCAGATCTCGGTCAGGATGAGGCGCGCCGCCGCGGCCTCGGCCGGCGCGAGCGGGCGGTTGCGCCGCCGGATGAGGCGGCCCTGTACCCCGAGGCGCGTGCCCACCAGGTAGGCCATCGACTTGAGGCGCGACCGCATCACCAGCCGCCGCGTGCGCTCCGCCCCGATCACCGGCGGGCCATAGCGTCGCAGGACGTCGCGCACGGTCCGCTCGGTCCGGAGGTAGTTCGCCAGGTTGCCCGCGGGCGCCTCGCGGTAGAAGAACAGGGGCGCGGGCAGGCGGGCGAACGTGGTGGAGGCGCACGTGCGGACCCACAGCTCCCGGTCCTCGGCCCGCACGAAGCGCCCGTCGTACGGGTTGCGGCGGAACCACTCCGTCCGGCCGGTGATGGTCGGATGGATCAGGAGGCCGTCGCGCAGCACCGCCTCCGGGCGGGCATCGAGCGGCCGCTCGCCCCGGATACCCAGCGGGGTGAGGTCGTCGTCCACCGTGAAGGTGGCGGTGTCGACCAGGTCGACGCCCGGGTTGGCCCGGAGGTGCTCGAGCTGCCGGGCGATCCGCTCCGGATGCATGAGGTCGTCGGCGTCCATGCGCGCCAGGTAGGCCCCGCGGGCCGCGGCCGCGATCTGGTTCAGCCGGGCGCACAGGCCGAGGGTCACGCCGTCGGCGAGCAGGCGCACCCGCGGATCGAGCAACTGCCGCACCACGTCGCTCGAGCCGTCGGTGGATCCGTCGTCGACCAGCAGCAGCTCCCAGTCCCCGTGGGTCTGGGCGAACACCGACCGCACCGCGTCGGCCAGGGTTCGCCGCGCGTTCAGGAACGGGATGCCGATGGTGACCGTCACGCCGTCATTCCCGGAATCCGGCACGCGAACGCTCCCGGCCTCAGCTCGCCGCGCGATAGAGCTCGTCGCACGTGTCGCAGATGCGCGCCCAGTCGTACGTCTCGGCGTTGCGCCGCGCCCCCGCCGCGCTCGCCGCGTAGCGCGCGGGGTCGTCCAGCAGCCGCTCGATCTCGTCCGCCATCCGGGCCGCGTCGCCGACCGGGAAGCGGGCCCCGCAGGTGGCGGGCACCACCTCCTTCAGGCCGCCCGAGTCGCTCGCCACCACCGGCTTGCCGCACGCCTGCGCCTCGACCGCGGCCATGCCGAACATCTCGTTGGCCCGGGTCGGCATCACGAACACGTCGGCCAGGTTGTAGATCGCGTGGAGCCGGCTCTCCTCGACCGCCCCGAGGTAGAGACCGCCGACCTCGCGGATGCGCTCGATCCAGCCCTCCGGGTCGTCGGTCAGGCCGAACTGCCCGATCGGGCCCGCGACCACCAGCCGCACGTCGCGGCGCCGCTCGCGGAGCGTCCGCGCCGCGGCCAGCAGCACGTCGCTGCCCTTCTGCTCGCAGACCCGGCCCACGTAGAGCACCACCCGCTGGTCGATCCCGAGCGCCGCGCGCTCCCGGGCCGCCGCGGCCGGGTCGGGCCGGAACTGGCGGGTGTTGACGCCGTTGTAGAGGATGCGCAGCTTGCCGGCGGGGAATCGCCAGAAGCTCTGCGACTCCTCCAGGCAATAGCGCGAGCACGGCAGCAGCAGGTCGAATCGCCGGAGCGCGCGCTTGTACAGGTGGTAGAGCGGGGTGGTGCGGCCGCCCCGGAACTGGAAGAAGTCGTAGGACAGCACCTTGCGGGCGCCCACCGCCTGGCTCATCCACGCGCCCTCGGGCTGGCTGTGGAAGTGCAGGACGTCGTCGGCCCGGACCGGGAGCTCGCGCACGACTCGATGCTGGAACTCGAGGTGCCGCCAGGGCAGCCGCGTCCGGCAGTGCAGAAAGCGATAGGTCACTCCGTCCACTTCGCGCGTCTCGGTGGCGTCGCCGACCGAGTACACGCTCACCCGGTGGCCCCGGCGCGCCTGCTCGCGGGCGATCTCCACGATGCGGCGCTCGATGGCCCCGCCGAAGCGGTGCAGGACCGGCAGCGTGCTGACGCTCACGTGGCTGATGTTCATCCGTCGTCCCTACGCCGCGGCCCGCCGGCGGCGCCAGTACACCTCGACGGCCAGGCGCATCGCGGGATCGATCCAGGCGGCCCGCCGCCGGGCGGCCGGACCGGTGCGTCCCTCGATGAGGCCGCGGTAGAGCGCGAGGTGCCGCGCGACCATGGTCTCCGGGTCGAACGTGCGCGCGGCGTACGCGCGCATGAGCTCCGCGGTCGCCTGCCAGCGCGGCCGCTCCGCGAGCACGGTGTCGACGGCGCGGGCGAGCGCCGCCGAATCCCCCGGGGCCACGGTGAGGCCGTAGGGGCCGATCTGCTCCGGCACCCCGCCCACCGCCGCCGCCACCACCGGCGTGCCGCAGAGCAGCGACTCGGTCACCACGCTCGGCAGGCACTCCGCGAAGCTCGGCAGCACCAGCACGTCCGCCCGCTGGTACTCCTCGGCGAGCTCCCGCGGTCCGCGGATGCCCACGAACTCCACCTGCCCGGCGATGCGGAGCGCCTGGGCCTGCCGGCGCAGCGCGGGCTCGAGCTGCGCGTTGTGGTAGACGAGGCGGAGCCGCACGTCGCGGCGGCGGCGGAGCCGGGGCAGCGCGTCGAGCAGGACGCCGACCCCCTTGCACTCGATCAGCTGGCCCACGTAGAGCAGGTCGTAGCCGGCCTTGTCACGCCGCTTCTCCGGGCGCCCGGCCGCGCGGAACACGCCGGCGGGAATCCCGTTGGGGATGGTGTGGATCTTGTCGGGCCGGGTCACCCCCGCGAAGTATCGGGCCTCCGCGCGCGACAGCGCGACCACGGCCTCCGCCCGGTCCACCACGTACTGGAAGGTGTAGCGGCGCAGCCGCGAGCGCTCCCGGCCGGTGGCGATCATGCCGTTGTGGCCGGTGAAGACGGTGTGGGCCCGGCATCCCGACGAGGCCATCTTGAGCGCGGCGCGCCCGAAGTGGTGGACGTGCACGATGTCGTAGTCGTCCGAGGGCTGGAAGCCGGCGTGGCCGACCGCGTGCACCCGCACCCCCGCCTCGCGGAAGCCGTCCAGCAGCACCGTCTCCGGGGTCACCAGCTGCTTGGACCGGACCGCCTCCGGCCGATCGAAGATGCCGCCCACCAGGCAGATGTTCATGCGCCGGGCCCCGTCACGAGTACCTCACCGCGGCGCCCTCCCGCCGACCGACGAGCGCCCCGTTCCACCCGCGGAGCTTCTTGACCGCGAAGTAGACGTAGAACGGCCAGAACGAGTACACGTAGATCTGGCTCGCGACCGACAGGCTCCCCGGGAACACGGTCCAGAGCGCGATCATGAGCCAGACGTAGCTCTCGGCCGGATTCGGGGCCGACACGAACTTGCCCTGCAGCCAGGCGAGATAGCAGCCCAGCAGCGCGCCGCCGGCCATCACGCCGAGCAGGTGGAAGTTGATGTAGAGCTCCCCGTCCATCGGGATGATCTGGTCGAGGCTGTCCGAGTCGCCGTAGATCAGCTCGTTGAAGAGCACCGGGCCGCTGATCTCGCGAAAGGGCTTGCCCAGCACCGGCACCGGGTAGATCAGGGAGGGCAGCAGGGTCTTGCCGTAGTAGAAGGTGCCCTCCAGGGACTCGATCAGGTAGGCGGACATCTGGGGCCCCGAGGCGTAGATCTGCACGAACTCCACCATGTCCTCGCCCTTCCACGCGTCGGCCAGCGCGGAGGTCGAGACCTCGCCGATCTCGAGGTCGGTGGAGCGGTACCAGCCGAACACGAAGGACGCGGAGAGCACCAGCGCGCCGGCCAGGATCACCGCCTTGAACGGAAGGCGCCACACGTGCACCGAGAACGCGGCCCCGAGGGCGAGGATCGGCCCCAGCATCGTGCCCCGGTTGTAGTTGAAGTTCACCACCAGCATCGCGAGCATCGTCAGCGCGGTCACCACCACGATCCCGACGGGCCGCCGCCGGCGCTTGCCGAGCCACCAGCTCCACGCCAGCACCACCGCGAACCCGAGGAAGTGCTTGAGGAAGGTGCCGGCGGCCCCCGCCAGCGTCGTCGCCTCCTCCGCGCGCAGCCGCTCCTCGGTCGGAGAGGACGCGTACTCGAGGAAGCCCCCGATCCCGCCGTGGGCGAGGAGGAATCCCACCAGGCCCAGCGCCGCGAACGGCAGGATCAGGTAGGCGGCCCCCCGCGACTGTCCCGGACCACGGCCTCGCCGCGGATCCCGGCGCGCGGCCAGGCGAGCGCGACTCTGGTAGGCCACGCAGAACGACAGGTAGAGCACCACGTGGATCGCGATGGCCCGGTCGATCGCCTCCCCCGACGGCAGGTACGGCAGGAGGCTCTGGCTGTAGCCGAAGTAGGCGGCGAGCACCGTGACCAGCACCATCTGGAGCCAGAAGTAGCCCTGGACGATGTTGGCCGGGCACAGCGGGGTGCTCGCCCGGATCCGGCACGCCGGGAAGGCGATCTGCACGAACGAGAACGCGAGGATGCCGAGGGCGGCGAGCGGATACTTCTCGGCCATCGGCCCGTTCAGGAACACGATCAGCGCCGCCACGTTGATGGCGAGCAGCCAGAACGCGGGGTGACGCAGCGGGCCCCCGGGGGCGGTGATCATCGCGGGTGACGGGCCGCGCCCGCGAGATGGACCGTGGTCGCGACCACCGCGACCGCGGTCAGCGCGAAGGCGATCGCGCTGCCGAGCGCCATCCCCTCCTCGCGATAGGCCGGGATCAGCTGCCAGGACGCGAGCGCCAGGGTCGCCGCGAGCAGCGCGTCGAGGAGGAAGCGGCCCCGCACCGCCCCGCGGCTCACCAGGACCTGGCCGAAGAGGTTGTTGAGCACCACCGCCACCGACGAGGCGGACAGGATGAGCAGCGTGGTGCGGCCGCCCGCGTAGGCGTCACCGAAGAGGCCCATGGCGGGCGCGGCCCACCACATCACCGCGATGGACGGGAGGGCCACCACTCCCACGCTGACCGCCAGGTTGAGGCCGAAGAGCCGGCGATAGGCGTCGGGCTCGCTCCGGCCGTGGAGGTTGCTCAACATGGTGAGGATCACCGGGGAGAACGAGGCGGGCAGGAACAGCAGGAGCTGCCGCCAGCGCTCGGCCGCGTTGAAGACGCCCAGCGCGGCGTAGCCGTCGGGCTGGGCCACCAGCACCAGGTTGGCGAACCACATCGCCGACATCGTGCAGATGCTCCCCAGCAGGCTCCACCCGCTGAAGCGGCACATGAGCCGGAGCTCGCCCCACGCGGCCGCGCGGTCCGGCCACGCGACGGCCGCGGGCCGCACGCGCCGCAGGGCCAGGTGGTTGGCGAGCACCGCGATCGCCTCGGTGAGGACCAGGCCGACCACGCCGCCGCGCACGCCGTCGATGGCGATGCCGGCGATCAGGAAGCTGCACAGACAGATCCCGCGGATCGTGCTCAGGACCGCCAGGGTCCGGAAGTCGCCGAAGCCGACGAGGGCGCCGGTCTGCACCCCGTTGATCGTGCCGAAGAGGACCAGCCCGGTCGCGATCCGGAGCTCCGCGGTCAGATGGGGCGCGCGCAGCACGGTCCCGGCCATCACTCCGGACAGGGCGAGGAGCACGAGTGCCATCAGGGCGCCGGAGACCAGCGCGATCGTGGTCGCCAGCGTGACGCAGCGGCCGGTCCGGGCGGAGTCGGTGGACCGGAACTCGGCGACGAACTTGGTGGCGGCCAGCCCCAGCCCCGCGCCGGCCACCACGCCGAACAGGCCCTGCGTGCTCTGGACCATGCCGATCTCGCCGAAGCCGGTCGTGCCCAGGAGCCGGCCGGCGAGGACCGACGAAGCGAGGGTCAGGCCTCGCGAGAGCACCGCGCCCACCAGCGCCCAGAACGCGCCGATCGCGAAGCGCGTCGTGATCGACTCGCTCGCGACCGCGGACAGGACCCGTGTCGACATCGCCATCGCCCCCTGGCCCGGCTCAGGCCAGCAGGTGCTCGACCTCCCGGCACACGCGATCCACCTGCTCGGGCGTCATGTGAGAGTAGAGCGGCAGGGCCAGGGCCTCCCGGCTCGCGGTCGCGGTCCGCTCCATCCGCTCGCTCACCCGGTGCGGCAGGCGCTGGAAGACGGTCTGCTCGTGCACCGGGGGATAGAAGTAGCGCTTGGTCTGGATCCCCCGCTCCGCGAGGCCCGCGTACACCGCGTCGCGCTGGGCGCGGGCGCCGGCCGTGATGAAGAGCACGAAGTAGTTGCCGCTGCTCGACCGGTCGGCGGGAGCCGCCTGCACCGCGCATCCGGGCAGCACGGCCAGCCGCGTCCGGTACGTCTCGATCAGCTGCCGCCGGGCCTTCACCAGCTCGTCCACGCGCCGCAGCGACAGCAGCCCCACCGCGGCGTGCAGCTCGCTCATCCGGGCCGAGAGGCCCAGGTGGACCATGTCCTCCCCCTTCTTGGGATCCTTGCCGTAGTCGCGCATCGACCGCAGGCGGGCCCCCAGCCGGGGATCGCCGGTGCAGATCACCCCACCCTCGATCGCGGTGACGACCTTGGTGGGGCTCAGCGAGAAGATCTCGCAAGCCCCGAAGCCGCCGGCGCGACGGCCCTGGTACTCGGCGCCCAGGCCCTGCGCGCTGTCGAAGTACAGCGGCACGCCGTGGCGCGCGGCCACCGCGGTCAACGCGTCGATGTCGGGCGGCAGGCCGTAGATATAGGCCGCGCAGATCGCGCCGGTCCGCGCGGTCAGGTTGCGCTCGACGTCGGCCGGATCGAGGGTCAGCGTGTCGGGCAGGCAGTCGCAGAAGACCGGCACCAGCCCGTTCCACAGGAGGGCCTGCGCGGTGGCCGCGAACGTGAACGACGGCACGATGACCTCCGCGCCCTCCCGGAGCTCGAGGGCCCGGACCGCCAGCATGAGGCCGGCGGTGCACGACGACATCGCGACCGCCTCGCGGGCTCCGGTCTGCCGGCAGACCTCCTCCTCGAAGGCGCGCACGACCCGGCCGGTGGTGACGACGCCCTCCTCCCAGCTCGGGCGGACCAGGTCCTCGAACTCGCGGAACTCCGGCAGGGTCGGCCGGATGATCGGCATCAGCTCCATCGGTGGGCCTCCGTGTCTTCCAGGCGCCGTCGGGGCGACGGGTTCATGGCGATGACGCGCGCGGCCGGGCTCGCGGGGGCGTCGCTCGCCGGCTCGCGCCCTCGGAAATGCTCCTCCGGTCCCTCCCCCGGCTGACTGACCCCGGCCTGGGCGAGGGCGATCCATACCGTCCGGAGCAGGATCCGAAGATCCAGGCGGAACGACTGGTGGTCGACGTACCAGAGGTCGAGCGCGAAGCGGCGCTCCCACGGCAGCCGGTTGCGCCCGTTGAGCTGCGCCCAGCCGGTGATCCCGGGCCGCACGTCGTGGCGCCGGGCCTGCTCGCGCGTGTAGCGCGGCAGGTACTCCATCAGGAGCGGCCGCGGGCCGACCAGGCTCATGTCGCCCCGGATCACGTTGATCAGCCCGGGCAGCTCGTCCAGGCTCGTGCGACGGAGGAGCCGGCCCAGGCGGGTCAGCCGGTCGCGGTCGGGCAGGAGCCCGCCGTCGGCGGCGCGCGCGCCGCTCATGGTGCGGAACTTGTAGAGGACGAAGGGCCGCCCGTGCCACCCCGGCCGGCGCTGCGCGAAGATCACCGGCCGGCCGAGCAGCAGCCCGATCGCGAGCGCGGTCAGGGCCAGGAGCGGCGCGAGCACGATCAGCGCGACGGAGGCCGCCACCAGATCGAAGGCGCGCTTGGGCCAGCCCGGCCACCAACCGTTCTGCATCAGGCGGCGCCCGTGGCCTCGCCGGCCACCGCGGCGGGGTTCGTCAGGCTCACGGGACGCACCGGGCGCCCGGCCGCGACGTCGGGCGGGACGGGCACGGGCGGCCGAAACAGCGAGACCATCGCGCCGAGCTGCTGGATCACGGCGCCGGTCGCACCCTCGTCGGCGAGGTGCTCGAGACCGGCCACCTCGCGGGCGAGGTGCTCGGCGGACGTCTCGCGGGCCGAGCGGACCCGCCTGACGCCCGGGAGGCGCGACGGCTCGATGGTCTCGTCGGAGGCCACCAGGTCCTCGGAGAGCTTCTCGCCCGGCCGGATCCCGGTGTAGACGATCGGGATCTCGCGCTCCGGGATGAAGCCGGACAGGCGGATCAGGTTGCGCGCCATGTCCACCACCCGGATCTCCTCGCCCATGTCGAGCACGTAGAGGGCCCCGGTCTCGCCCAGGGCGGCGGCCTGGAGCACGAGCTGCACCGCCTCCGGGATCAGCATGAAGTAGCGCCGCATGTCGGGATGGGTGACCGTGACCGGCCCGCCGGCCTGGATCTGCTCGAGGAAGAGCGGGATCACGCTGCCGTTGCTGCCCATCACGTTGCCGAAGCGCACCACCACGAACCCGGTCGGGCCCCCCTCGGCCAGCGCCATCACGAGCAGCTCCGCGACCCGCTTGGTGGCCCCCATCACACTCGAGGGGTTGACCGCCTTGTCGCTCGAGATCAGCACGAAGCGCTCCACCCCGTGGCGGACCGCGGCCTCGCCCACGATCCGGGTGCCCCGCACGTTGTTCTTGATCGCCTCGCAGGGGTTGAGCTCCATGAGGGGCACGTGCTTGTGGGCCGCCGCGTGCAGGATCAGCTGGGGGCGATGGTCGGCCAGCACCTCGTCCACCCGCCGCTCGTCGGTGACGTCCGCGATGACGGAGTGGACCGGGCCCGTCGGCCGGACTCCGGCCACCGAGCGCTCCACCGCCCACAGCGCGTTCTCGTAGCGCTCGAACAGCACCAGGCTCTTCGGACCCAGCGCGGCGATCTGCCGGCTCAGCTCGGAGCCGATGGTCCCGCCCGCCCCGGTCACGAGCACCCGCTTGCCCTCGACGAGATGCTTCACGGTCGCCACGTCGAGGCCGACGGGCGCCCGGCCCAGCAGGTCCGCCACCGCGAGGTCCCGGACCTCGTGCAGCCGCACCCGGCCGTCGAGCATGTCGCGGAGGTGGGGCACCGCCTTGATGGGCAGCTTGTGCGACTCGAGCGCCTTCACCACCTGCCGGAGCATCGGCGGGGTGGCGCGCGCGATGGCGACCAGCACCTCGCTCGGGTGGGTCTCCTCGATGATCCGCGTCAGGTCGGCCGCGGTGCCCAGCACCGGGACCCCGTGGATGCGCTGGCCCACCTTGGTCGGATCGTCGTCCACGAATCCCACCGGGCGATAGCCGTGGTCACCGCCGGTGAGGATCTCCCGCACGATCGCCTCCCCCGCGTCTCCCGCCCCGAAGATCAGGACGCGCGTCGAGCGGGCGCTCGCCAGGTACTCCCCGCCCAGCCGCCAGCTCACCCGCACCGCGGCCATGACGAAGACCAGCAGCACCAGGTCGATGACGAACACGGTGCGCGGATAGGCCCGCAGCTCGAGCAGCCCGCGGATCACCAGGCAGAACACCGCGCTGCTCGCGGTCACGCTGGCCGCGATGGCCCGCAGGTCCCGCAGGCCGACGTACTGCCAGAGCGAGTCGTAGAGGTGGAACCACACGAAGGCGAGCCCGCGGATCAGCACCAGGCACGGGACGGTCTGCAGCCACAGCGTCCAGTACTGGGCCGGGATCTCCCCGTCGAACCGCAGCCAGAAGGCGACGTAGTTCGCGGCGGCGACCATCAGTGCGTCCGCGAGGAGCACCGAGGCCCGGCGGGTGGTGACCGGTCGTCTCAAAGGACGCCGAGATCGCGGTCGCGACCCTGACTCGACCCTCGCGAGGCGGCCCGGGCCCGCGAGGCCAGGTCCGCCCACATCGACGCCCCGTTCATCGGCTCCTGATGGTAGTAGGGGTAGCCCGCCGCGGAGGCCCGGAGGTCCGCGTGGTTGAGGACCACGCCGAGGACCCGCGCGCGGACCGAGCCGAGCATGTGCACCGCGCGCTGGGCGGCGTCGCGGCCCGCGTGGCCGTGGCGGAGAACCAGGATCACCCCGTCGACCCGCGGAGCGAGGACGAGGCTGTCGCTGACGCCCAGCATCGGCGGGGTGTCGATCACGATGTGCGCGAACCGCTCGCCGAGCACGGTCAGGGCCTGCCCGAACCGCGGCGAGAACAGGAGCTCGGCGGGGTTGCTCGGCACCGGGCCCGCCGGGATCACGAAGAGCCCGGGGATGCGGGTCGGCCGCACCGCCTCGGTCACGCCCACCCCGCCCACCAGCAGATCGGAGAGGCCCGGCGCCTGCGGGACGCCGAGGATCCCGTGCAGATCCGGATGGCGCATGTCCGCGTCCACCAGGAGCACGTCACCCAGCCCGAGCTGGGCCAGGGTGATCGCGCAGTTCGTCGAGACCGAGGTCTTGCCGTCCTGCTGCTGCAGCGAGGTCACCAGCATCGTCTTGGGCGGACGATCCGGCGTGGCGTACACCACGCTGGTTCTCAGGGTCCGGAACGCTTCGGCCAGGATCGAGCTGGTGGCCTGGTGCGAGACGAGCGCGAAGCTGCCGGGAATGCCGCCGGCGGCGGCGTCCGCGGTCGACGCGACGGGCAGCGCGCCCAGATGGGCCGGCAGCGCGGCGCGGTTCGGCACCAGGCCCAGGGTCGGCACCCGGAGCATGCTCTCGACCTCGCGCGGATCGCGGATGCTCGTGTCGAGGTACTCGAATAGGAACGCCACCGTCACCCCTCCGACCAGGCCCAGCAGGCAGCCGATCAGCAGGTTCAGCCCGGTGCGCGGGCCGGAGCGTCGGATCGGCACGTCGGCCCGGTCCACCACCGAGATGTTCGAGAGCAGGAGCGACGCGGAGACGTGCGTCTCCTTGAGGCGGGTCGAGAGCGCGGTGTAGAGATCCCGGTTGGTGTCCACCTCCCGGCGCAGGAGGTTGTAGCGGGCCATCTCGCCGTCGAGCTTCCGGGCCATCCCGCGCTGGCTGTCGGCCAGCTTCCGGATCTCGTTCTCGTTCTGGAGCGCGGCCTGGTACTCCCCGCGCACCGACTCCACGAACCGCTGGATCTCGGCCCGGAGCTGCTTGCGCACCTCGGCGATGCTCTCGGCCAGCCGCTGCATTCGCGGGTACTCGGGCTTGAAGGACTGGCCGAGCTCGCGGTACTTCGCCTCGAGCTTGGTCGCCTCCTCCTTGAGGTGTTCGATCAGCGGGTTCTGCAGGACCGCCGGGAGGGTCTCCGCGTTGGACTTCGTCGCCTGCGCGAGCAGGCTCTCCTTGGCGACCCGCTCCGCCTTGGCCTTGAGGAGAGAGTCGGACAGGGTCGCGAGCTCCTGGGTGACGAGGGCCTGGCGCTCCACGCGGTCGCCGGGGCGGTCGCCGCCCACGAACAGGATGTCGTGCTCGCCCAGGAACTGGCTCAGCTGGGCCTCGCTCGCCTGGAGGGCCTGGCGGGCGTCGTTCACCTGGGTGGCGAGGAACCCGGTCGCGTACCGGCCCGCCGCCTTCTTCTCGTCGAGCTGCTGGGCGATGGCCTCCTCGGCCAGGGTGTTGGCCGCCTTCGCGGCCAGCTCGGGGTTGCGGCTCCGGAACGAGATCTTGACCAGCCGTGTGTTGCGGACCGGCTCGACCTGGAGGCGATCGAGGAACGCGTCGGTCAGCTGCCCGGGGCGCTCGCCCGCGCGGGCGAACTCGGGATTGTGCCCGAGGTCCAGGAGCCCGACCACGCGGCTGGCGAGGCCGCGGCTCTGCAGGAGCCGGTGGTAGGTCTGGAGCTGCGTCTGGGTGGACTCGCCCCCCTCGTCCCGGCCCGCCTGATCGAACTTCAGGACCCGGGGCTCCTCCTTGTCGATGCGGAGCATCGCGGTGCCGGTGAACACCGGCCGCGCGGTCACGCTCCACACGAAGGCGGTCAGCACCGCGCCCGCGAACACCAGCGCCACCGTCCTCCGGTGGCGGACGAGCACCTGCCAGTAGTCCCAGAAGTGGATCTCGCTCTCCCTCCGATACTCGGCCTCGAGCCGGATCGGCGGCAGCGCCGCCGGGAGGTCCCGTCCGCTCGAGAGCACGCGCGTGAACGTGTCGCTCATATGCCTTTCGCCACCCCGAGGGCGCCCTTGAAGAAGTCGAGGAACCCATAAAAGAAGGCCTTGCCGGCCGACTTGCCCACCACCAGCACGTCGTTCCGCTGCAGCTCGGGCGCCGCCGCGCCCTTCTCGAACGCCTCCAGGTCGTAGACCGTGACCTCCACCTTTCCGGAGGGCGACTTCCGGTAGAGGCGCACGTCGCTCCAGTCCGCCACGTCCTTGACCCCGCCCGCGGAGAAGATCGCCTGCTGGGCGGTGGTCTTGCCCCGGAGCAGGAACGAGCCGGGCCGCTCGACCGAGCCGCCGACGTACACCGATCCCGCCCGCGGGACGTTCACCACGTCGCCGGCCTGGAGCTGGATGTTCAGGTCCTCGCGACCGTCGGCGAGCTCGGAGAGATCGATCGGCGCCATCACCTCCACCGTCCCGTCCCCGCCCGCCCCCGCTCCCTTCGACGCGACCGCCGGCCTCGCCGCTCCGCTCGTGGCCGCCGCCGCGGTGACCGCGCTCATCCTCGCGCGCCGGATCACGTACACCTGACGGTCCGCCTCGTCGGTCAGGCCCTCCGCGAGCGCGAGGGCGTCGGCCAGGCGGAGCGGGCGGGTGATGCCGAACACCCCGCCCTTGCGCACCGCCCCGATCACGGAGATCCGCTGGCTGTTGTGCTCCTGCAGGAAGACCGAGACCTGCGGCTCGTGCATGAACTTCTTCTGGAGCCGGCCGCGGATCTCCTCCTCGAGCTCGGCGGTGGTGCGCCCGGCCGCGTCGATCTGCCCGACGAGGGGAAGCGAGATCACGCCGCGCCCGGGCACCCGCACCCGGATCTTGGACAGCTCCTCGACCTCGAAGACCGAGATCTCCAGCAGGTCTCCGGTGCCCACCGGCAGGTCACCGGTGTCACCCGACCGGGCGGCCTGCTCCATCAGGCGAAGGTTGAGCGCGGTCGAGCTCGCGGAGGCTCCGTCCCGGGGCCGGGCGGGCTCCGCCGCACGACCCGCGCGGGTGCTGGGGCCGGAAGGCAACGCGCCCCCGTCCCGGACCAGCGGGCCCTCCTCCGGGGTTCCCATCGAGCGCGCGCCGCTGCACGCGGCCAGCGCGATCGCCAAGAGACTCGTCACGACAAATCGGGTGCGCATCGTCCGTCCTCCGTGGGGGAGCCACTGATTCACGGCCGAATGCTCACGCCGGATGCGAGGGCCGTCAATTAGACGAAGGTCCCCGCGATGCGACCCTGGTCCGCGACCACTACGACTTCAGTAGTACGACCCGCACGCGACCCCTCCGCGGGGCGAGATCTTCCACGAGGTCTCGCTCGCGACTTCCCACAGTGGGAACCGCCGGCATCATCTCCGCCTGCGCATTCCGCCGCGTGGATCGTCCCTCGCACTTGTTGCGCGCTCCCGGCGAATGACGCGGTGCTTGTTTCCCACCGCCGATCGTCGAGCGCGATCTTCGACACGCGATCGTCACTTCACCCTTGACAACTTCGCGCGCATCATCGAACGTCCACGCCACACGCTCACATTTCCGGAGGTCACGCCTTGGTCCGCCGCGATGGGGCTCGCTCGCTCGCAAGATCCGCGGGCCCCTCGTCCGCCAGTCCGACGTCCGCCGCGATCCGCGTCGCCCTCGTCAGCGACAGCGCGCTCTTTCGCTCCGGGCTCCGCAGCATCCTGGATACCTATCCGGCGGTGACCCTGGTGGGCGAGGCCAGCGCGCTGCCGGCGCGCGAGCTGATGCGGGCGGGGACGCCGCACGTCATGCTCGTCGACGCGAAGGTGGTGGGCGCTCTCACCGCGTGCGCGGGGCTCCGCCAGAACGGCACGCGCCCGTGGGTGATCCTGGCCGGCGCCGAGCCCGACGACGCGTGGGCGGTGCAGGCGCTCAAGTGCGGGGCGCGGGGGATCCTCACCAAGAGCGCCACCGTGGAGGCCCTGATCAAGGCCATCCGTCTCGTGCACCAGGGCCAGGTCTGGGCGAGCCACCGGGTCCTCACCCTGGTGGTGGAGGAGCTGACCGCCCGCTCCGTCGGCGCGGTCCCGGTCGAGTCCGCGCTCCGGAACCGGCTCAGCCGTCGCGAGCAGGACATCGCCCAGCTCATCGCCGGCGGGCTGAGCAACCAGGAAGTGGCCCGCCGGCTCGACATCAGCGAGGCGACGGTCAAGGCGCACCTGACCCACATCTTCCAGAAGCTGATGCTGCGGGGCCGCGGTCAGCTGGCCGCGCTCTATCACCGCGACTTCTCGCCGCTGCCCGCCACCAACGGCTCCCGCCCCGGCTAGGGCGGAGCCGCCGGCCCGGCGCCTCCCATCGAGGTGGTTGACAGGGGGCGCGCGGTCGGGATAATCGGGCCACCGTTCCGGTCCTGGATCCCCTCGATCCCGAAGGAGGCCCTCATGGCCCGACGTGCCTTCGCTCCGACCGCGCTCATGGTCCTGGCATCGCTCCTCTGCCTGCTCGCCTGGCCCGGCGCCGCTCCGGCGGCCGGACCGGAGGGCCAGCTCACCTGGGCGGTGCACATCTCGCTGGCCCCCACGTGGTTCGACCCGGCCGAGACGCCGGGGATGATCACCCCCTACATGGTCCTCTACGCGCTCCACGACGCGCTGGTGAAGCCCATGCCGGGCCAGCCGCGCGCCAACGCGCTGGCCGAGTCGTGGTCGATGTCGAAGGACGGGCTCGTCTACGACTTCGTGCTGCGCAAGGGGGCGCTCTTCCACAACGGCGACCCGGTCACCGCCGACGACGTCAAGTTCTCCCTGGAGCGCTACCGCGGAGCGGCCAGCAAGCTGCTGAAGGAGCGGGTGGCCGCGATCGAGACGCCGGATCCGACCCGCGTCCGCATCCGCCTCAAGCAGCCGTGGCCGGACTTCCTGACCTTCTACACCAACGCCACCGGCGCGGGCTGGATCGTGCCACGCAAGTACGTCGAGAAGGTGGGCGACGAGGGCTTCAAGAAGGCGCCGGTGGGCGCCGGGCCCTACAAGTTCGTCTCGTTCACCCCGGGGGTCGAGCTGGTTCTGGAGGCCTTCGAGCAGTACTGGCGCAAGCCGCCCAGCGTGAAGCGACTGGTGCTGCGGGTCATCCCCGACGAGGCCACCCGGCTGGCCGCGCTCAAGCGCGGCGAGGTCGACATCGCCTACTCGATCCGCGGGGAGCTGGCCGAGGAGCTGCAGAAGACGCCCGGCCTCGCGCTCAAGCCGGCGGTGATCCAGGCTCCGTTCTGGCTCTACTTCCCCGACCAGTGGGACGCCAAGTCGCCGTGGCACGACCGGCGCGTGCGCGAAGCCGCGAGCCTCGCCATCGACCGCGCGTCCATCAACCAGGCCCTGACCCTCGGATACTCGCGCCTGTCGGGCAGCATCATCCCGACCTCGTTCGAGTACTTCTGGCCGCCGCCCGCCCCCGTGTACGACCCCAAGCGCGCGGCCAAGCTGCTGGCCGAGGCCGGGTATCCGAACGGCTTCGACGCGGGCGAGTACTACTGCGACACCTCCTACGCCAACCTGGGCGAGGCGGTCGTCAACTCGATGCAGACGGTGGGCATCCGGGCCAAGATCCGGCCGCTCGAGCGCGCCGCCTTCTTCAGCGGCTACGCGGACAAGAAGTACCGCAACCTGATCCAGGGCTCGAGCGGCGCCTTCGGCAACGCGGCCACCCGCCTCGAGCAGTTCGTGGCCAGCACCGGCGTGTACTCCTACGGCGGGTATCCCGACATCGACGGGCTCATGCAGGAGCAGGCCGCCGATCCCGACCCCAAGCGCCGCGAGGCGACGTTGAAGCGCATCCAGCAGATGGTGGTCGAGCGGACGATGTACGCCCCGATCTGGGAGCTGGCGTTCCTCAACGGGGTGGGCCCGCGCGTGCGGGAGTCGGGGCTCGGCCTCATCGCCGGCCACGCCTACTCCGCGCCCTACGAGGACCTGGCGCTCAAGGGAAAGTAGACGAAGGCGAGGTGCGGGGGCAGGTAGAGCACCAGCGAGAAGGCCACGATCAGCAACGCCAGGTAGAGCCACGGGGGCAGCCGGCGCTGCGGGGCCCCCAGGCCGTGCACCCAGTTCACGTTCTCGGCCGGGTCGGTGAGCCAGTAGCTCGCCGGCAGGACCACGAGGGCGAGCAGGCTCTGGCCGAGCCATGCCCGGCGGTCGTAGCCGAGGCGATGCACGAGCCACACCAGCCCGATCGGGAGCGGCACGTGGAAGAGCGAGAGCGCGCGCACGAGGCGCGGCCGCTCTCGCTCGAACATGTAGGCGCTCATCCCGAACATCCGCCGGCCGGTGAGGAGGCGGCCGAAGAAGTCGAGGTTCCACGCGCACTCCGGCAGGAGCACCGCCAGCATCATCATGCTGGCCAGCAGCGGGCTCTCCAGCCAGAGCGCGGCGCCTCCGCCCAGCAGGGCGATGTCGGAGAACCAGAGGAAGTTGGCCGGGCCATAGTGCGCCCAGTAGACCGGCACCAGCACCGCGAGGAAGATCGTGTAGGCGACCTTGACGCCGAGCGCGATCGGCTCCCCGCTCACGGATCGCTCAGGCGATGATCGTCTTCTCTTCCACCACGAACGTCTTGTTGGCCCCGATGAAGAGCGCCCCGTCGGCATGCAGGGCGGCCATCTGCGGAGAGGCCAGCGCCCGCTCCATGCTGGCCCGGTCCTCGAACCACAGCTCGGCGATGCCGTCGACCTGCACCGCGGATGTCGGGATGTCGGCCCGCCTGAACTCCTCAAGGATGTGCGACTGCACGTAGCGCTTGAGGCCGGGCACCGGCCGCGCGAGCGGGGCGTGGATCTCGAGCCAGTGGCGCGTGAACTGCTCGCGGGTCATGCCGTCCTTCCGGGTCAGCAGCGACACGCGCTTGATCATCGCCCGGCCTGGAGCGGCGGCGTGATGCGCTTGAAGACCGCGGGCGAGCCCGCGTCGAGCCGCATGTGGGGGCGCACCCGGCGCGTCCACGGGTTGGCGTCCCGCACCCGGTTCCACGCCTCGCCGTCCGGCACGTCGGCGCGCTCGAACTCGTAGACCGTCAGGTACTTGGGCTGGCCTTCCACCGCCATGAAGCGGCGGGCGCGGATCACGCCCGGCACCGTGAGGTAGTCGGGCACGTAGACCCAGTTGTACCAGTCGTTCCACTCCTCCTCCATGTGGGCCGGGATGTCCATGCGGCCCATCTGGAGGTACGGCGACGGCCCCATGGTCAGCTCGATCGGGTTGGTGCGAGCGGGGAAGATCTGCCGGTAGCCGTTCAGCAGGTAGTCGCGTCCCACGTGGCCGCCGGAGGACTGCTGGCGCCGCGCCGAGGGCCGGAAGCGCACCTCGTCGAGGAACGCGGCGGTGCGCAGCACGCTCACCTCCTCGAGCTCGTACATCGCGAGGTACCGGGGGCCGCCGCGGATCGCCTCGTAGCGGGATGCTCCGAGGAAGCCCGGCACCTTCAGGAGGCGGTCGAGGTGCTCCTCGTCGTACCAGCGATTGAACTCCGCCTCGTGCTGCGGGTCCACGTCGGTCCACAGCATGAGCAGCCCGGTGCCGCGCGTCTTCGCCATCGATCGTCTCCCCGGGAGGACTGATCCCGCACCCTTGACTCGCCGGCCGGCCTTGCCCAGGATTGGCCACGGTCGACGCGAACGCGCCGACGATACGGCAGCGCGAGGAGAGACGCAAATGGGACTGCTGGATGGCAAGGTCGCGGTGGTGACCGGCGGCGGCACCGGCATCGGGCGTGCGGTCTCGATCGGGCTGGCCGCGGCGGGCGCGAAGGTGGTGGTGAACGACTACGGGGTCAGCGTGGACGGGATGGATCCCTCCCGCGAGCCCGCGAACCAGGTGGTGGCCGAGATCCGCCAGGCGGGCGGCCAGGCGCTGGCCGCGCCGGACAGCGTGGCGACCATGGCCGGCGGCCGCGCGGTGGTGGACGTCGCGCTCGAGAAGTTCGGCGACCTGCACGTGCTGGTCTGCTGCGCGGGCATCCTCCGCGAGCGCATGATCTTCAACATGACCGAGGAGGAGTGGGACGCGGTCATCGCGGTGCACCTGAAGGGCCACTTCACGGTGATGCAGCCCGCCACCCGCCACATGCGCGAGAAGCGCGCGGGCAGCATCATCACCTTCACCTCCGCGGCCGGCCTCGAAGGCAGCCCGGGGCAGCCGAACTACTCGGCGGCCAAGGAGGGCATCGTGGGCCTGACCCGCTCGACCGCGCTGGCCATGGCCAAGTACGGGGTGCGCTGCAACGCGATCTCGCCCACCGCGGACACCCGCATGACCCAGCGGCTGCCCGGCGAGCGGCGCGGCGCCGCCACCGCCAACCCGCCCGAGGCCATCGCGCCGGTGGCGACGTTCCTGGCCAGCGACCGCGCGGCCCACATCACCGGCCAGGTGATCGGGGTCCGCGGCGTCGAGGTCACCGTGATGTCGCACCCCGCGCCGCTGCGCACCGTGAGCGCCGCGGGCGCGTGGACCGCGGAGGCGCTGGCCGAGACGTGGGATCGCGCGCTCGGTCAGGATCGGCTGCGGCGCCTCGACAGCATGAAGATCCCCTGGCCGCCCGCGCCGGCCTGAGATCGCGGACCGGCGCGGGCGAGGCGCCCCGGGCCGGGAGCGTCAGCGCGCCTCGCGCTCCGTGATCCAGCCGTGGTGGACGAAGAACTTGCCGAGCTGCTTGGCCAGCTCGTCCGCGATGCGCCGGGCGTCCGCCTCGACTTCGGTGCGGTGCTCGGTCAGCGCGTGCGTGCCCCCGCTCACCGCCACGCTCGACGCCACGCCCGCCGCTCCGCGCACCGCGAGCCCGGGACCGATCATGGGGGCCACGCCCGGCGTGCGCGCGCTGGCCCCGCTGGTCTCGAACTCCTCCGCCAGCAGGGGTCCGTGGGCGGTCTGCAGCGCCACCTGGGCGAGCGCCCGGACCTCGCTCTGTCCCGCTCCGAAGCCGATCATCGTCCGCCGCATCCGGTTGCCCTCGTCGATGGAGAGGAACTGGCCGGTGATCGCGAGGCTCCCCGCCGGCGCGGCCTGACCGGCGGCGGCCCGCTCCGCGGGCAACCCCAGTCGCTGGATGCGCTTGACCAGCTCGACCGCGAAGCCCTCCGCGACCTCGCGCCCGACACGGGCCTCGTCCTCGGTGGCGGTGGCGGGCGAGACGTCGCGGCCCAGGCGCGCGAACAACCCGCGGTTGAGGCTCACCTGCTCGGGCGAGACCGCGAAGTCGTAGACGAGCACCATGTCCGGGCGGGGCAGCGGGTCCGTCGAGGCCGCGCCGGTCGGGCGGACCTTGGTGGGCGCGCAGGCGGTGAGGGTCAACGCGAGGACGGCGGCGGTCAGCCAACCGGCGGAAGTCGTGGTCACGAGGATCGGATGTTACACGACCCTCGCGTTCAGGAGAAGCGCACGACCGCTACCCGCCCCCGTGCCGCGCGCCCCCGTGGCCCCGGCCGGTGCCGCGCCGCTGCGCCTGCCAGGCCGCGAGCATGCCGACGGTGATCCAGAAGGCGGTCGAGCCGGCGAGCGCCACCTCGAGCGTCTGGATGATGCCGGTCTCGGCCCAGCGCCGCTGCGCGGTGTCGCGATCCGACCGCTGGACCGCCTCCACCCGCAGCGAGACCAGCCCGGCCGCGACCGCGTCGAGCGCCTCCAGCCGCGCCCGGATGACGTCGACCTGCCGCGCGTAGCCGTCCCAGAAGGGCACGCCGGCCCGGTCGCGCGCCTCGTAGTACTCCTCGGACAGGATGGGCCAGAGCCCCTCGGACGGCGCGCCCGACACCCCGTCGAGCGAGCGGTAGAGCGGCAGCCGACGGGCCGCCTCGCCGTGGGCCTCGCGCAGCGCCCGCTGCTTGTTCCGGGCCATCGCGTCCAGCCGCGAGAAGGCCTCACGCCGATCGCGCGGGATGCGGGCCGCCACCTCGTCGAGGATGGTCAGGCGCTCGTCGAGCCCGGCGGGGGCGTAGCGGTCCACGAGCTGCCGTCGATACCAGCCCGTCCAGGCGGGAAGAGCGGTCTCGTCCAGCGTCCGGAGATCGTCGGTCAGGACCTTGGGTCGCCAGCTGCTCTCCGTCTCGGCGGGGAGCGCGTTCACCCGGCTCACCCCGGCCAGCACCTCGTGGAACGACGCGGTGAGGTGCACCACCACGAAGCTCATCCCGGTCACGAGGATCGCCAGGCAGAGAGCCATCGCGGGCCAGAACTCCTCGATGCTGCCCCGCGGGGCGAGGAGCGCCGCCACCCCGAACAGGGCGAGCGTCAGCAGCAGGTACCGCGCGTCGTGCAGGCGCAGGACGGTGATCAGCGCCACCGCGATCCCGAGCACCGCCGCGATCGACGACCACCAGCGCGACCGCTCCGCGGGCCGCTCCAGGAGCGGGGCGGCCAGGCCCAGCACGGTGGCGGGCGCGACCCACACCACCGCGGCCATGAAGGGCAGGCGCAGCAGGTCGCGCGCGTCCCGCAGGAGCGGCGCCGCGATGCCGGGGAGCAGCAGCGCCCCCAGCACGAGGAGCGGCCACCAGCGCTTCCACCGCAGGCCCACCAGCAGCGCGGCCGCGAGGGCCACGCCCACCACGAGCCCGAGCGGCGGGATCGACATCCACGCGCCGCTGATCCGGGCCGCGAGGCGCACCGCGCCCCCGTACCAGGTGGCGGGAGGATCGTAGACGCCCATGCTCATCGGGTCGACGAAGGCGGCCAGCCGGCGCGTCAGCGCGGAGCGGTCGAAGAACGCGAGGCGGAGGGCCAGGATCACGCGCCACAGCAGGATGTAGCCGACCACCGCGAGCGGGGCCGCGGTCGCCCCCGCGAGCGCGCCGACCGCGCCCGCGCGCAGCTCGCGGCGCATGCCGGCCCCACGACCGGGTCGGACCGCGAGCGCGCCCAGGACCGCGCCCACCGCGGCGCCGGCCAGGATCCACAGTCCGGCCATCACCAGGAGGTCGCGGGTCGCTCCCGCCGCGTCTTCCAGCACCGGGCCGAGGATGGCGTTGCGCAGCTCCTCGACCTCGCGCGGGTGGCTGAAGAGATCGGCCGCGCGGTGGGCGGCCAGCACGAACAGCTCGAACACCGCGAGCATCAGGATGGTGCCGAGCCCCTGGGCGACGCGGGTCGACCGCGGCGTGCCGAGCCCGGTCCGGCCTCGCACGCTCTCCCGCAGCGACTCCACCACGAACGAGGCGACCACCGCGACGGCGAGCCCCAGCCAGAAGGTCCGGGGAGTGACGTCCCTCGAGGCGTGGAGCAGGACGAAGATCGCGAAGCCGGTCAGGACTCCCCACGCGCCGGTGAACGCGCAGATGGCCACCGTGAAGCGGCGGGCCGCCCGGGCATCGTGCCGGGCATCGTGATGGGTGGCGATGGCCACGTGCCGATCTCCTCGCGGGGAAGTGGAGCGCTCCGGATCTTACAACGGGGGGCGACGCCGGAAGAAGCGATCGGACAAGCCGATCGCTCGCGGTGCCGCGGTCGGACCGGTCGGCGGGGTGATTTTAAAGCGCGCCCGCGAGCGGCGGGTTTGGTATCAAGGAGGGGAATGTCCACCGCGCTGGCCAAGGCCCCCGTCCCCGAGCCCAAGGCCGCGCCATCCGCCGTCGAGATGGGCGCGCGCCAGCGGGAGATCTCCGTCTCCGAGTTCTTCACCAAGAACCGGCACCTGCTGGGCTTCGACAACCCGCGCAAGGCCCTGCTGACCTGCGTCAAGGAAGCGGTCGACAACGCCCTGGACGCCTCCGAGGAGGCGGGCATCCTCCCCGAGGTGGTGGTCACCCTCGCGGTCGCGCCCGGCAACGGGGAGACGCCGCCCGCGGCCAGCCAGGCCACGCGCTTCCGGGTCACGGTGGCCGACAACGGCCCCGGCATCGTGCGGCACCAGATCCCGCCGATCTTCGCCAAGCTGCTCTACGGCTCGAAGTTCCACCGGCTGCGCATGAGCCGGGGCCAGCAGGGCATCGGCATCTCGGCCGCCGGCATGTACGCGCAGCTGACCACCGGCAAGCCGGTGCAGATCATCTCGCGCACCGGGGCGCGGGCCGCCGCGCACTACTTCGAGGTGCAGATCGACACCAAGAAGAACGAGCCGCGCATCTTCGAGAGCAAGAAGATCGACTGGGAGCACCCGCGCGGCACCCAGGTGACGCTCGAGATCGAGGGCCGCTACCAGAAGGGCCGCGCCTCGGTGGACGAGTTCCTCGAGCAGGTGGCCATCGCCAACCCGCACGTGAAGCTGGTCTACCACACCCCGGAGGGCGAGACGCGGGAGTACCCGCGCACCATCCACGAGCTGCCGCCCCCGCCGCGCGAGATCAAGCCGCATCCCTACGGCATCGAGTTCGGGGTGCTGCTGCGGATGCTGCACGACACGCGGGGCCACTCCCTGGCCGGCTTCCTCTCGTCCGACTTCAGCCGGGTGTCCCCGCAGGTGGCGGCCGAGATCTGCAAGACCGCGAAGCTCTCGCCCAACGCCAAGCCGCGCAACGTGCACGGCGCCGCCGCGGAGGCCCTCTACAAGGCGATCCAGGCCACCAAGATCATGGCCCCGCCGTCGAACTGCATCTCGCCCATCGGCGAGAAGGCGATCCTCCACGGCCTCTACAAGCAGATCAAGGGCGAGTTCTACACCGCGGTGACCCGGCCGCCCGCGGTCTACCGGGGCAACCCCTTCGCGATCGAGGCCGGCCTCGCCTACGGCAAGGGGCCAGACCAGGCCGGCGCGGTCTCCCCCGAGGCCCCCGTGGTGCCGCTGGCCGAGGGCGAGGCGGCGGAGGACGACTCGGAGCTGGCGCGCGTGATCCGCTACGCCAACCGGGTGCCGCTGCTCTACCAGCAGTCGGCGTGCGCCACCTTCAAGGCCGCGATCGAGACCGCGTGGAAGAACTACGGGATCTCCCAGTCGCGGGGCGCCCTGCCCGCGGGGCCCATGGTGGTGTTCGTGCACATGGCCTCGGTGTGGGTCCCGTTCACCAGCGAGTCGAAGGAAGCGATCGCCGACTACGACGAGATCCGCAAGGAGATCAAGCTCGCGCTCCAGGAGTGCGGGCGGCGGCTCGGCGTCTTCCTGCGGCGGCGCGAGCGGGCCAAGAGCGAGTTCCGGCGCCGCAACATCTTCGACCTCTACATCGAGGAGGTCGTCGAGGCGTGCGCGCGGCTCAAGGGCGGGCGCATCCCGAAGGAGAAACTCAAGACCCAGCTCCAGCGCATCGCGATGAAGAGGACCGGCGGCGCCCGCACCGACGAGATCCTAGGCAAGAACAGCGGCCCCGAGGGATTGCCGCACTCGATCATCGTCACCGCGGAGGGCACCGAGGGCGAGGCCCCCGCGCTCCCCGAGGAGGCGCGGGGCGGCGCCGGCGCGGCCGCCGACGCTGCCCCGGCCGGCGACGAGGCGGTGGAGACCGCCGAGGCGCCCGCCCGCGGCAAGCGCCGGGCGGCCGCCCGCGCCGCCGTGAAGGCCGCGCGCGGCAACGGTCATCTCGCGGCCGCCACCGCGAAGGGCCCCGGGAAGAAGACCGCGCGCACCGCCGCCGAGCCCGACGCCGCGCCCGCGACGCCGGCCGCCAAGAAATCGAAGCCCGGCAAGCCGTCCCCGCGCGGCTCCGCCTCACGCGGCGCGGGCGCCCGGCGCGGATCGCGGTAGGATTCGGCCATGGCGAAGGCGAAGGCGGCGAGCAAGGTGGGACCGGTCGAGAAGAAGCTGGTGGGGGTGGCGGACACCGTGATCGTGGCCGCGGAGAAGAGCCAGGACCCCACCCTGGCGATCCCGATCCGCAGCCTCGCCAACGTCAACTTCAACGCCAAGCGCGGCATCATCGAGCTGGGCCGGCGCAAGCAGGCCCGCACGTTCTTCAACGTGGGCATGGCCAAGAAGTTCATGCAGACGGTGCTGGTGGCGGACGCGCTCTCGGAGCTCCAGCGCGCGAACCTGACGACCTCGCTCCGCGAGATCTACTACCGGACCAAGCACACCATGAAGGGCTCGTCCGAGAACACCTTCGACACCCAGAACGAGTCCGATCCGCTGATCGAGGACCTCGAGGTGACCCTGGCCGCCTTGCGCGAAGAGCTGCACGTGCGGGCGGAGAACGCGGGCAGCGTGGTGGGCCCGCTGGTGCTGGACGACGACGGCGACCGCGTCGACTGCGCGCGCCTCGGCAAGGGCGGCTACTCGGTCCCGTCGATCGTGGAGCCCGAGTACATCAACCTCCGCCGCTGCACCGCCGACTTCGTGCTGCTGGTCGAGAAGGGCACCCAGTGGAACCGGCTCTCGGAGGACAAGTTCTGGCGCCGCTACAACTGCGTGCTGCTGACCGGCAACGGCCAGCCCCCGCGCGGGGTGCGCCGCCTGGCCCGGCGCCTCCACGAGGAGTACAAGATCCCGGTCTACGTCCTGGTCGACAACGACCCCTGGGGCTACTACATCTACTCGGTGGTGAAGCAGGGCTCGATCAACCTCGCCTTCGAGAGCGAGCGCATGGCGATTCCCAAGGCCAAGTTCATCGGCCTCTCGAGCGCGGATCCGGATCGCTACGGCCTGCCCCGCAACGTGGGCATCAAGCTCAACGACAAGGACGTCGGGCGGGCCAAGGAGCTGGTGAAGTACCGCTGGTTCGAGAAGAAGCCCTGGCAGGAGGAGATCAAGCGCATGCTGGCGAGCGGGCTCAAGTACGAGCTCGACGCGCTCGCCAACAAGGACTTCCGCTATCTCACCAAGACCTACCTGCCCCGCAAGCTGAAGGAAGAGGACTGGCTGGACTAGCGGATCCGTGAGCACCCGGATCCACTGGCACCTGCAGAAGGAAGACCGCTTCCCCTTCGGTCGCACCTCGCCCGACCCCGACTGGTTCGAGGCGATCGGCTTCCCGCCCCCGTGGCCCGACCGGCCGTGGATCTTCGGGGTGATGGTCGCCTCCGCCAACGGGGTGGTGGCGTGGAAGCGCTCGGGTCCCGACGACGACCCGGTGGTGGCGATCCTCGGCAAGGACGACGGCCGCGACGAGCGCATCGCGGACCGCCGCCACATGCGCCACCTGCGCTGCTTCGGCGACGTCGCCATCGGCGCCCAGACCCTGCGGGAGCAGCCCCGGCTGATCCAGACCCCGCAGGAGCCGGGCGAGACGCCCGTGCCGGCCCTCTACCGCTTCCGCCACGCCCACGGCCTGCCGGCCCAGCCGCGGCACATCGTGTACTCGCTCCGCGGCCGCCTCGACGCGAGCCTGCCCATCTTCAACACGCCCGATGTCGAGACCATCGTGCTCACCACCGATCGGGGCGCCGCGGCCCTCCGATCGTGCGGCTTCGAGGCCCGCGCCACCGAGCTGCGCGCCGACCGCCTGGAAGACCCCGCCGTCCTTCGGCGCGCCCACGCCTCGCTCTTCGCCGACCGCGGGGTGCGCTACCTCGACTGCGAGGGCGGGCAGACCGTGCTGCGCGCCCTGCACGGCGCCCGCCTCCTCGACGAGGTGTTCGTCACCGAGACCGACGTGGTGGTGGACGAGTCGCGGCACCAGGGCGTGCTCCGGATCTTCGACTTCGCGGCCGAAGGCGCGAACCTGATCGCCGAGGGCCAGACCGCCGCGGACAGCGGCTGGCGCTTCCGGCGCTGGCGCTTCAACCGGCGCTGACGCCGGCGTGCCGCCGGCCAGCGGCCCGCCCGGGTCCCGGCGCGCCGGCCGGAGGCGGCGGCGGGGCCGGAGGCGGCGCTCAGGCCTGCCAGGCGCCGTGGAAGTACTGCCGCCGGCGGGACTTGGGGCCGTCGCCGAAGTGGGCCGCCACCCAGCTCGCGTCGGGCCGCAGGTAGCCGCTGCCCGGCCTGGGCGTCGTCTTGGCCTCCTTGATCTTCCGCGCGAGGTACCGCGCGTAGAGGTGATCGAAGAGGCGCATGAACTCGCCGAAGTACACATCGGCCACCCGCCGGTCGCCCCGGATCACCAGCATGTTCTCGTCGTTGTCGGTCTGCGACGTGGGGCTGAAGTTGGCCGAGCCGGTCACGGTGGTCGGATCCTCCCCGAGGGGATCGATCAGCATGAACTTGTCGTGGATGTAGAGATTGCGGTTCAGGCCGGTCAGCTTCTCCGCGAGGAAGTTGGGCAGCTCGCCCTTGTCGAACTTCGCTCCCGCCGCGTACACCACGTCGCGGTCCCGGGTGATGAGGGGGCCCTGGGTGAGCTGCTTGTCCGACAGCACGAAGCGGAGCACGTCGGAGTCGGCGGAGAGGAACGGCTCGAAGCTCTTGGCCAGCGTGAACGCGACCATGAAGCACACGACCTCCCGCGCCTCCCCCATGCGGTCCGCGTACCACTGGAGCGTGGCGCCGGGCCGCGGGCTGAAGAGCGCGGTGATCGAGCCGGTGGGGGGATTGCCGGCCGGGGTCGGCGTCGCGGCCAGGTTCCGGGCGCTCAGCGCGGCCGTGCCCGGATCGGTCCGCGTCTCGCTGAACGGCGGCGCCCCCGCGGGCGGCGGCTGCATGGCGTGGCAGAGCGCGTTCCAGTAGTCGAGGTACTGGCCCGCGACCCGGGGGCTGCGCACGCTGTGCCCCACGTTGGAGTGGCCGAAGATCCCGCCGTCCGAGATGTTGGTGGAGCCGGTCCAGACGTCGATCGGCTTGCCGTCCTTCAGCAGCACGATGAACTTGTTGTGCTTCTGGGCCCCTCCCGACTTGCGCGGCGCGCAGACCGGGGCGAGGCCCACGCGGTCGATCATCTTCCGGTTGTCCTCGCCGTAGGAGGGCTCGTCGTACAGGATCCTCACGTCGACCTTCCGGTCCAGCGCCGCCTTGAAGGCCTGGCCCACCGGGTCGTAGTGGAACTCGTAGAGCGCCGCGCGCAGGCCGAAGGAGGCGTCCTTCGCGCGCGCGATGAACCCCACCAGCGCCTCGTAGAGGCCCCGCGACAGCCACGCGTTCTGCGGCGCGGTGGGATCCGCGGTGTTGGGGATCGGATCCGGGAACTCGCGGGCGTACGCCTGCGAGCCCGCCGCGCCGCGGTTGAAGAAGATCGAGTGGACGGCGCCGTTCAGGGCCTCGGTGCGGATGTCGACCGCGATCGCGAGGTCGTCGCGCAGGGTCAGGACCTTGGGCGCCCCGGTGACCGGGACGACCCGGTAGGTGTACGCGGTGGAGGGCTTGGCGGTGTAGTCGCCCCACTGGAACGTCTGGATGGGGTGCTCCGAGGTCGGCACCGGGGTGCCGGCCGGCAGCCCCTTGTCCTTGTCCTCGAAGCGCTTGATGCCGCGCAGGAAGTACCGCTCGACCACCGTCTGGCGCGCGAGGGTCTTGAACTCGGTGCGCTCGACCGCGAAGCCCAGCAGCTTCGAGGCATCCATCCGGTTCCGCTTCAGGTCCCACGCGAGCGCCACCACGTGGGTGCCCGCGATCGCCCGCACCGAGAGCGCGGAGCCCGAGTGCGTGTTCCTCATCGCGGCACGAGGCTAGGGCCGCGCGGGCCCGGAAGCAACCAGAATTCTGGGGAATCCGGCGCGCACGGCCCGGCGGCCCGCGCGGCCGCCGGCGGGGCTCAGGCGGCCTGGCCCACCACGATGCGATCCCAGCCCTGGGTGAAGTCGATGCCGAACACGCCGAGGGCCGGCCGCATGTCGTCCGCGGTCACCTCGACCTTCACCCGGTAGACGCCGGGCGGGAAGATCAGCACCCCCGACGGGCTGGGAGGTGCGAAGAAGCGCAGCTGGGCCGGCGTGGAGGCCAGCGCGAAGCAGAGGTCCAGCGGGCGCGGCCGGTCCACCTCCACGTCGCGGGGCCCGAAGTCGGGCTCGCGCGCCCACTTGAGGAACGTGGGCCCGGGGAGCTCCGGCGCGGGCGCGGTGGAGCCGTCGGGCCGCCGCACCCCCACCTCGAGGACGCGGCCGCGGCAGTTCCGCGCCGTCGCGGGCCCGGCGCTGCGCACCATCAGGTGGCAGAAGTAGCCGGGCACGCCGCCCGCGTCCACCACGTCACGGGTCAGGTAAGTCGCGGCGGGGTCGAAGTAGACCTGCAGACCGCCCGCGCGCGTGAACTGGCCGACCGCCCCCCGGATCCGGTCCCACATGGTCACCCATGGTACAGGTGAGCCGACGTGGCCTGCAACGCGAGCGGTCAGCGCGCGCCCGACTCGCGCTCGGCGCCGAGCTCCACGATCGAGGCGGGCGCCCCGTCGGCGGGCTGCACCTGGAGCTGGCGCTCGTGGAACGGGCGCAGCGTCGCCCGGTGGCCCACGCTGAACACGGTGGTGCCGGGCAGGCGCTCGCGCACGAGCCGGTAGAGGCGCTCCTCGGTGGCCTCGTCGACCGCGGAGGTGGCCTCGTCGAGGAAGAGCCACTCCGGCTTCTGGACCAGGGCCCGCGCGAACGCGATGCGCTGCTGCTCGCCGGGGGAGAGCTGGAGCGCCCAGTGGCCGGCCTCGTCGAGACGGGCGGCCAGCTTCTCGAGCCCCACCGCCTCCAGGGCCTCGCGCAGCGCCGCGTCCTGCGCCACGTCGAGGGTGATCGGATAGCTCACCACCCGGCGGAGGGTGCCGATCGGCAGGTAGGGGCGCTGCGGGAGGAAGAGCACGGTCCCCTTCGCGGACTGGCGGATCTCGCCGCGTCCGAACGGCCAGATGCCGGCGATCGCGCGGAACAGCGTGCTCTTGCCGGAGCCGGAGGCGCCGCCCAGGAGCAGGTGCTCCCCGCGCCGCAGCGAGAGGTTCACGTGCGTGATGAGCGGCTGGCCGTCGGGCAGGTGAAGATCCACGTTCCGCACCACGAGGAGCGCGTCGTCGCCCTCGGCGTGGCGGATGCCGCCGCCCCGGGCGATCTCGTGTCGCACCCGGTCGAGCGTGCGGTCGAAGCCGGCGAGCCGCTCGACCACCGAGCACCACGCCGCGATCTCCTTGTACGAGACCACGAAGAAGCTGAGCGCGTCCTGCACCTGGTTGAACGCGCCCACCGTCTGCATGAGCCCGCCGAGGCCCAGCTCGCCCGCGAAGTAGCGCGGGGCGGCCACGATCGACGGAACGATCCACGCGCCCTGCGAGTAGCCGGACGTGAAGGTGGTGAGCCGCTTCTGCCGCCGCATGATGCCCCACCAGTTCCGCACCACCGCCTCGAAGAGGCCGCGAAAGCTGTGCAGCTCGTCGAGCTCGCCGCGGTAGAGGGCGACGCCCTCGGTGTTCTCGCGGAAGCGCACCAGGCTGAACCGGAAGTCCGCCTCGTAACGCTGCTTGTCGTAGTTGAGCCTCACCAGGGGCCGGCCGATCCAGTCGGTGAGCCACGTGCCCCCGATCGCGTAGATCATCGAGACCCACACCATGTACCCCGGCAGCACGATGAGGTGGCCGCCGAGCGTCAGGGAGAAGCTGCCCGAGAGCGTCCACAGGATGGCCAGGAAGGTGACGAGCGTCACGAAGGCGCGGAGGCCGCCCATGAACAGCGCGAGGGTGTGGGAGATGAGGAGCTGCACGTCCTCCGCGATGCGCTGGTCCGGGTTGTCGGTCTCCTTGGCCACGAGCTGCATGCGGTAATAGGCGCGGTCGGCCAGCCAGGCCCGCAGGTAGCGGTCGGTCAGCCAGCGGCGCCAGCGGATCTCGAGCATCTGGCTCAGGTACAGCTGGTAGACCGCCAGCACGATGAAGGCCCCCACCAGCCACGCCACCCGGAAGAGCTGCTGCCTGAACATCCGGGCATTTTTTTCCTGCAGCGCGCTGAAGAAGTCGTTGTTCCAGCGGTTGAGCAGCACGCTCAGGTACACCATGGCGAGTGTCAGCCCCACGACGGCGAGCAGGAGGCCCAGGCCGGCCCAGCGGTCGTCCGAGACCCAGTAGGGCCGGATGATCCGCCACGCGTCGGGCAGGGTCCGGCGCAGGCGACCTACGGTGGGATCGGCGGTGGCACCATCGAGGAGACGGGACTGGGAGCCTTCGGGGTCTCGGCTCGTGGGTCCGCCGTTCACTGGCGCTCCATGGGGACCAGTGATCCGCGGCTCATTCCCAGGATGCTACAACTGTTCCGTCACCGAGACCACCGCACTCGGGAGTGGTAGAGTCTGAGCGATGCGTCGGCTCCTCGGACTCCTGGGTGTGGCCCTGACGGTCGGCGCCTGCGCGAGCGCGTCGCTGGTGTCGGACGAGCAGGCGGAGGCGATCAAGCGCCGCGAGCAGGCGCTGGCGCTGCACACCCCTGCCATCCAGCAGACCATCAAGCAGTCGGGGCGGGCGGGGGGGCTCGCCTTCTTCGACCTGCGCGACGGCCGCCTGGTGGTGCTGCCGGGCGATACCCCGGGGGACGCGTGGGCGCGCGCGGCCGCCGCCCCCGGCGGGACTCCCGACCAGGCCGCGATGCCCACGATCATGACCTTCGTGCACCGAACCGACCTGCCGAAGGGGCCGGAGGGCATCTCCACCGCGGCGCTGCAGGAGCAGGAGGGGCTGCGGACGCGGCTCGCCTCGCTCGACGCCGAGCTGCGCTCGCTCTCCGACGCGGTGGCGGCGGCCCGCCGGGACGCGCAGACCTCGATCGACGCGAGTCGCCAGGAGACCAGGAAGGCGCTCGACGGCCTGGCCGAGGACGTCTCCACCACGCGCAAGTTCATGCTCCAGATCGCCCAGCTCTCCTACCTGAACCAGGAGATGAACGCCGAGAACGCGAGCGTGCTGAAGAAGGCCGCGGCGGCGAGCCAGGAGTCGGCGGCCAGCTCGGCCAAGATCGCGGAGAGCATGCGCCAGCTCTCCGACCATCTGGCGGCCCAGCTCAAGGAGCTCGCCTCGCGGCTCGACGGGATCCAGAACCGGATCACCAACATCAAATGAGCCGTTCGGGGCGCGTGATCCCGATGGTCGTGCTGTCCCTGTCGGTGGGCCTGCTGGCGGTGCGCGGTCCGGCCCTCGCGGGGGCGGACGCCGAGTGGGACGCGGCGGGGCGCACGATGCGCGAGCGGCTCGCGGAGGCCCGCGCGGCCCTCCCCGCCGAGGGCGCGGGTCAGAAGCTCGCCGCGACGGCGGAGCGGGCCGCGACGGATCCCCGCGCGCTGGCCGAGCTGGTGCGGGCGCAGGACGAGTACGTCACCCGGACCCTGGCCGAGTGGAAGGACGGGCCCGAGCGCAAGGTGGTCCAGGAGGCGGGCACGCACCTGCAGAGGAACGCGGAGCGCACCAGCGCCCAGCTGCGGGCGGCCCAGGAAGCGGCCGACTCGGCCGCGATCCGGATGCGCCACTCCGGGGTGTTCGGCAAGGTGGGCCGCGTCGAGGCGGCCGCGAAGGACGCGGGCGCGCGGCTGGCCGCGCTCTGGGAGCGCGACCGGGCCATGCGCGAGCGAGAGAAGGAGCAGCGCGAGCGAGAAGCCGGCGAGCGGGCACGCGAGCAGCGCCGCTGAGCGTTCCCTGCCGCTGAAAGGACACGCCATGCCCCGCATCCCCGACCTGTCGGACCCCCGCTACCTCGACGAGGTGGGCTGGTTCCTCTACCACGAGAAGTACCGGCGCGACCGCTTCGGCGGCTCCTACGACGCGGAGCGGATCGCCTACTCCCGCCTGCTGCGCGACGAGGTCCTGGGCTTTCTGGGCCGGCCCGCGACCTGGCTCGCGGATCGCACCGTGGTCAGCATCGGCTGCGGGTGCACCGGCGACCTCGCGGCCTTCCCCGCGCGCACCAAGGTCGCCATCGACCCGCTCCTCTACGTCTACCAGCACCTCGACATGCTCGTCGCCGACGAGACCGGCGGCCCCACGATCTATCTCTCCCTCGGGGCCGAGGACCTGCCCCTGCTGGACCGCTTCGCCGATCTGGTGATCTGCCGCAACGCGCTCGACCACATGCCCGACCCGCGGGTGGGCCTCGGGGAGATCTGGCGCGTCCTGGCCGACGACGGCAGCGTGTTCGTCAGCGTCGACATCGGCGGCGAGCCCACCCCCGACGAGCCCACCGTGTTCTCGATCGACAGCCTGCGCGCCCTGGTGAGCGAGCGCTTCGAGGTGCTGACGTTCACCGACGGGCATCGTCCCCACAGCGTGGGCCGCGCGGGCAACGTGCGGCTGCTGGCCCGCAAGGTGCCCGATTCGAGCCGGCCGCTCGACCGAGCGCAGGTGCTGAAGGCCTACGAGGCGCGGCTGCCGTAGGGCGGCGCGACAGGGCGTGCGCGCGGCTCCGACCCTGGTCGTCCTGGGCATGATGGGCCGCATGCCCGTCGCCGGCGTCACCTGGCAGTTCCTGCAGTACCTGGAGGGATTCCGGCGGCTCGGGTTCGCCACGTACTACGTGGAGGACACCGGCGAGTGGCCGTACGACCCGGACCAGAACACGATCAGCGACGACCCGAGCTACGCGGTGCGCTCGATCGGGGAGCTGATGCGCCGCTACGGGTTCGCCGACCACTGGGCCTATCGCGCGGTCGACGGGCGCGTGTACGGGCTCTCCGCGGACGAGCTGGATGGGCTCCTCGCGCGGGCGGACGCGCTCGTGAACGTCACCGGCGCCACCGTCCTGCGGGAGGAGCATCGGCGCGTGCCGGTCCGCATCTACCTCGAGACCGATCCGGTGCTGCCCCAGATCGAGGTCGCGAAGGGCAACCCGTTCTACCTCGACATGCTGGGAGCCCACACCCACCACTTCACCTACGGCGAGAACATCGGCCAGCCGGACTGCGGCGTCCCGGTGACGGCCCGCTTCCCGTACCGGCCGACGCGCCCGCCCGTCGTGCTGGAGTGGTGGAGCGAGCCCGCGGTCGCGCCGGGGCCCGCGTTCACCACCGTGGCGAGCTGGCGCCAGGCCGGCAAGGACGTCGAGTGGCGGGGCGAGACCTACACCTGGAGCAAGCACCACGAGTTCCTGAAGATCATCGACCTGCCGCGACGGACCCCGCAGCCGCTCGAGCTGGCGCTCGCGATCCGCGGCCAGCCGGGCCCCGGCGACGGCTGGGTGCCGCGGGACCAGGAGGACGCGGAGGCGGTCCGGCTCCTGACCGCGCACGGCTGGCGCGTCACCAACGCGATGCCGCTCTCGCGCGAGATCGCGCCGTACCGCGACTACATCCGGGGCTCGCGCGGAGAGCTGACGGTCGCCAAGGACCAGAACGTGCGCCTGCGCAGCGGCTGGTTCAGCGACCGCAGCGCGTGCTACCTGGCCGCGGGGCGACCGGTGATCACCCAGGACACCGCGTTCGGCAAGCTCGTGCCCACCGGCGCGGGCCTGTTCGCGTTCCGCGGACTGGAGGACGCCCTCGCGGCGCTCGACGCGGTGAACGCGGACTACGCGGCCCACGCGGCCGCCGCGCGCGAGACGGCGGCGGGCTACTTCCGGGCCGAGACCGTGCTGGCGAAGCTCGTGGAGGACTGCGGGCTCGGCGGCTAGCGCGGCTCCCGGCCCGTCACCGGCCGGGTCGCGCACGTGAGCAGGTCGGCGCGGCCGCCCGCCGCGAGCCCCGAGTAGTGCGTCCAGAAGCCGTCGTCCACGCGGCGCTCCCGCGCGCTGCTGTCCTGGTCGCGATAGCGGCCGAGCGCGGCCGGTCCCGCGTTGTAGACCGCCCAGGTCGACCGGACCGCGTCTTCCAGGCGGCCGGTGCGGCGGCCCTCGGCCACCCCGTACTGGCGCAGGTAGCGCAGCAGGATCTCGGCGCCGGCCCGCGCGTTGTACGCGGTGTCCCACTGCAGGCGCTCGACGTTGTAGAAGCCGCGCCACACGCGCCGGTTGACCTGCATGAGCCCCACGCTGCCCTGCGATGACGCGCGGTAGGTGATCGTGTCGCCCTTGCGCTCGAACTGCCGCCAGCAGCTTTCCTGGAGCGCGGTGGCGGAAACCAGGGTGCGGTACGGGCGCGCGTAGCGCGTGTCCAGCTCGGCCTGCCGCTGCGCCCGCTCCGCGGTCACGGCGAGCAGCCGGCCCATGGTCGCCTGGTAGTCCGCCAGCTCCTCCTCCTCGGGCACCCAGCGGGTCAGGCGCTCGTTGAGCTTCGTCAATTCGTCGCCGCTCTCCTCGGCCCAGGCGTAGGCCACCAGCCGCCAGGGCAGCCCGCTGCCGGGGCCGGGCTTCGCGGGCCCCGTCGGTCCGGGCGGCGGCGCGGGCGCCGGCGCGAGGTCGGTCTCGGGGGCCAGCCCGAACAGGGCGCGCAGCGCGGCGTCGACGTCGTCGCTGTAGCGCAGCGGGTCCTCGGTCGAGCGCGGGGCGAGCAGGCGGGCCAGGCGCCGCAGTCCGTCCGCGGAGATCTCGATGCCGAGGCCCGGCGCCGCCCGGTCGAGCGCGGCCAGCGCGTCGCCGGCCGCGATGAAGCTCGCGAAGCGCGCCTTGTCCCCCAGCACCCCCCGCTTCCCGGCGGTGGCCAGGATGTCGTGCAGGCGCGTCCACGTCTCGGTGAAGAGCCGGCGCACCGGATCGCCGGTCCCGCGGCGGACCGGCCCGGTCAGGATCGGCAAGAGCTCGTAGCGGCTCTCGATGAGCAGGCCGAACAGCTCCGCGCGGATGCCGGCGTCCGCGATGTCGACGCCGAGGCTCTTGACCACGAACACCAGGAACGCGTCCCAGCGCTCCAGCGCCTGCTCGGCCGCCAGGGCCTCCGCCGGGGCGAGCGGGGCCTCCGGCGCCGCGGGGGCCGGCCGCGCCTGCACGAAGGCGTCGGGCATGTCGAGCACCAGGTGCGCGACCACTCCGTCGTCACGGACCTCGACCGTGCGCACGGTCGCGTTCTTCAAGACCGCCTCCATGCGCGCGGCGTCCGAGGGACCGACCGCCATTCGGACCAGGCCGATCAGGTCGTCGCGCGGTGGCGTGAGATCGACGCTGAGGCCGGTCAGCCGGGGCAGCAGCAGGCTCTGGGTGGCGTCCCAGAGGAGCCCGCGCAGGCCGCCCTTCTTCCACTGCTCGTCGTAGAGGCTCGACTCCGCGACCCGGAGCTTGAGCTGCCAGTCCGGCGTGACGTACGGCGTGGTGAGCGCCTCGACGTACCCCCGCCAGCGGAGGGCGTTCAGGCAGAACCAGAGGAAGCGGGTGCCCGCGACGCCGTCGCCGTGGGTGACGAAGCGCAGGAACGCGTCCCGGCGGTCGAAGGCGGGATGATCGAGCGTCAGGTGCCGGCAGGAGGTCTCGGGCCAGAGCCGCGCGGTCCCACCCGGGTCGTAGTAGACCTGGCCCGTCAGCCGCTGGAGGAGGAGCTCGAACGGGACGGTCAGCGGGAGGACGACCTCGGCGGCGCCGGCGGAGGCGGGCGCCACCGCGTGCCCCGCGAGCAGACCGGCCAGCACACAGGCCACGAGCCCGGCGCGGATCCCGCCACGAGGCGTGCCTTCCATGCTGGACAGTCTCTCATGCGGCGACCGCGGAGCTCGACCGCGCGCGGGTGCGCTCTCACATGGCGCGGACGGCACCCGTCGGGTATCGTGCTGGGCATGTCGCGGCTCAAGCCCCGCAAGCGCGCCCGCCTGCCCGACCGCGCCTTCGCCTACATCGACTCGCGCGGGCGCCGCCGGCTGCCGATCAACGACCGCGCCCACGTGCGGAACGCGCTGGCCCGGTTCAACCAGGTGGCGTTCGAGAGCGACGCGGCCCGCGAGGGTGCCCGCAAGCGGCTGCTGGGCGCGGCCCAGAAGTACCGCATCGTGCCGGTCGGCTTCTTCACCGGCCAGCTGAAGGCGGAGCAGCGGCACGCCACCGCCGGCCGGCTCGTGATCGAGCTGGGCCCGAACCCCGCGCCGGGCGAGCTCGAGCAGCGGCTCCGGACCGTGCTCCAGGATCCGACCCTGACCGTGCTGCACTGGTCCGACGCCTCCGGGGCCTACCTGGACGGCGCGGGCCAGCCGGCCCGCCTGCCCGCCAAGCGCAGCCGGCGTGCGGTGACGTATCTCGAGCGCCGCGGCCGGCGGGCCACCGCCCTGGTCCACGATCCCGCGATCCTGAAGGACCCGGACCTCGCCAAGACCGTCCTGGACGCGGTCCGCTTCGTGGTGGAGAACGACCGCCTGCGCGGCCGCATCGAGGCCACCGCCACCGACGCGGCCGCGCTGCCCACCGGCTTCGTCACGTTCCTCATGAGCGACATCGAGGACTCGACCGTCCTGCTCCGCAAGCTGGGCGACCGCTACGGCGCGCTGCTCAACGACGTGCGGGGCATGCTCCGGACCGCGGTGGCCCGCGCGGGCGGGCGCGAGATCGACGCGCGCGCCGACGAGCTGTTCGCGGTGTTCGAGCGGGCGCCGGCCGCGATCGAGGCCGCGGTGGCGATCCAGCGCGAGCTCGGCGAGCGGACCTGGAGCGGCGGCATCCAGGCGCGCGTGCGGCTGGGCATCCACAGCGGGCGTCCGACGCTGACCGACGCCGGGTACATCGGCCTGCCGGTGCACGTCACGGCGCGCATCTGCTCGGCGGCGCACGGCGGGCAGGTCGTGGTGTCTGGCGACACGCGGACCGCGATCGGGACCGGGGCCCCGACGGGCGTGCGGTTCCGTGACCTCGGGCGCCACCGGCTGCCGGGCTTGCTGGAGGCGGAGGCGCTGTTCCAGGTGCTGGCGCGGGGGCTACGCGGGGAGTTTCCGCCGCCGCGGAGCCAGCGTGGGGCGGCGGCCCGTCGGAGCGCGGTGGCCCGTACCCGGCGGGATGCCCGGGCCCCGGCGCGACAGTCGGCGGGCCAGCTGGAGCTGCCGCAGTCCCCCAGCTAGCGCGCGCGCCCGCGCGGGCTCCCGCTCAGCGCGGCGTGATCAGGTCCTTCGCGGTCCAGCCGTCGAGGTCGTACTCGGCCATGCAGGAGTCCACGAAGGCCTTGAAGCGATCGTACTGGCCGGAGGCCTGGGCGCCGAACAGCGCGTAGCGGCGGATCTCCTCGTGGCTGCCCGAGTAGTTGATCTCGTAGAGCTCGTGGCGCCCACCGAACTCGGTGCCGATCGCGTCCCAGAGCAGCTTCATCAGCTTCACGCGCTCCACCGCGTCGGCACCGCCCGAGCCCCGCAGGTAGAGGTCGAGGTACTGGCGCAGCTCGGGCGTCTTGAAGTCCTTGGCGTGCGAGTTCAGGTAGATGAGCCCGCTCGCCACCGTCTTCTCGATCAGGTTCTTGATCTGGACGTAGGCCTCCGGCGCCAGCACCTGGTAGGCGGCCGCCGGCTCCATGCCGGGCAGGATGCAGCCGCCGGTCCACGGATCCGCGGTGCGGGCCATGGCGTCCGACAGACCCCAGATCATGTTGCGCCAGGCGATGACCTCGCCGATGTTGGCCTCCACGCCGCGGAACGCGCGGGTGCCCGTCAGCTCGGTGGCCTTGATCAGGAGGCCGGTGATGAAGTCGAGCTTCACCGCCAGGCGCGTGCAGCCGTGGATGAGGGCCCGCGGGAGGAACCCGGTGCGCGGGAAGAAGTTGTTCGCCTTCTCCACGTCGGCGTAGACGAACACGTTCTCCCAGGGCACGAACACGTTGTCCATCACGAAGATGGCGTCGTTCTCGTCGAGCCGGCTCGAGAGCGGATAGTCGAAGGGGCTGCCGAGGACCGCGGCCCGCATCTCGTTGGAGGCGCGGCAGATCAGCTTCACTCCGGGGGCATTCGTCGGCGTCATGAAGACCAGGGCAAAGTTCTTCCCCTGCACCGGGATCAGCCCGTGGTGGGCGACGAACGTGAAGTGGGTGAGCGCCGAGCCCGTCGCCACCACCTTCGCCCCCGAGACGTGGATGCCCGCGTCCGTCTCCTTCACCACCCGCGCGTACACGTCGGTGGGGCCGCCCGGCGCGCCGGGCGCGATGTTGCGGTCCACCGGCGGGTGGATGATCGCGTGGTTGATGAAGGGCACGCGCTCCTGCGCGAAGCGGTACCAGCGCCGGGCGTTGTCCTGGTAGGGCGCGTAGAACTCCGCGTTGGCCCCCAGCGTGGCGAGGAACGCGGCCTTGTAGTCCGGCGACCGCCCGAGCCAGCCGTAGGTGACGCGGGCCCACGCCGCGATGGCATCCCGCGCCGCCACCTGCTCCTCCACCGTGGTGGGGGCTCGGAAGTAGCGATGGGTGAAGCCGCCCCACTCCGTCGGCATCGTGAGCACGCGGGCCGAGCTACGGTGGTCCTCGTGGAGCGCGTCGTACAGGCGGGCCAGCATGCGGGCCACGTTCTGGAACGCGGGATGCCGGGTGATCTGCTTGACCCGCTCCCCGTAGATCCAGACCTCGCGGCCGTCGTCGAGGCTGTCGAGGAACTCCTGGCCGGTATAGGGCAGGATTGGCGCCATGCTGTACCCCCTTGGGCGTTTCGGAGCGGGTGGACCGGGTGGGACGGGGGGAGTCTAGTGGACGGGCCCGGGCATGTCAAAGAGACGGGACCGAGCACGCGATGAGCGCGCCGGCTCGAATCATCGCGCTCTACGCGCTGATGTACGCCGCCTTCGGGGTGTCGTCACCCTTCATGCCCGCGTTCCTCGCTGCGCGCGGCCTCGGGCCCGAGCAGCTCGGCCTCCTGTTCGCCACCGGCACCGCGGTGCGCCTCATCTCCGGGCCGCTCTGCGGCCGGCTCGCGGACCTCACCCGGGCGCGGCGCGGCGTTCTCGTGATCTGCATCGCCCTTGCGGCCCTGGTGGCCTTCGGCCTTCTCCCGGCGGCCGGTTTCGGCACGCTGCTGACGATCAGCGCGCTCCAGGCCGCGGCGCTGGCGCCCATCACCACCCTGGCCGATGCCATCGCGCTGGCCGTCGCCCTGCCGCGCGGCTCGGCGGCCCGCTTCGAGTACGGGTGGGCGCGAGGCGCGGGCTCGGCGGCGTTCATCGTGGGCACGCTGCTCAGCGGGCAAGTGGTGAGCGCGTGGGGGCTACCCTCCATCGTCGTCTCGCACGCGACGCTGCTGCTCGGCGCGGCCGGGGCGGGCCTGCTGCTGCCCTCGCCCGACCGCTCCGAGCGGTCGCCGACCGCGGCCACGCCCGTCCCCCCGGGCGGCGTGCGCGAGCTGCTGGGGATCCGCGCGTTCCGCTACGTGATGCTGGTCTCGGCGCTCGTGCTGGGCAGCCACGCGATGCACGACGCCTTCGCGGTGATCCGCTGGGGCGGGGCGGGCGTCACGCCGGCCATGGCCAGCGTGCTGTGGTCGGAGTCGGTGGCCGCCGAGGTGGTCGTGTTCTTCCTGATCGGGCCGCCGCTGGTGGCGCACCTGGGCCCGGCCGGCGTCATCGCGCTCGCCGCCGGCGCGGGAACGCTGCGCTGGGTGGTGATGGCGCTGACGACGCACGTCCTGGTCCTGGCGCTGGTGCAGCCCCTGCACGGGCTCACCTTCGCGGCGCTCCATCTCGCCTGCATGCGTCTCATCGCGGCGATCGCGCCGGCCCATCTGGCCGCGACGGCGCAGGCGATGTACGCGTTCGGGGCCGCCGCCACCACCGCGCTGCTGACGCTGGCGTCCGGCCAGCTCTACGCGGCGCTGGGCGCGGAGGCGTTCCTGGTGATGGCGGGACTTTGCGCCCTGGCGGCGCCCTTGGCCCTGCGGCTGCGCGGCGACTTCAGCGCGCCGCCGGGGGCCCATGCCCAGGAGTGAGGAGGCACCGGACGCGCTCGAGCAGCGCGTCGATGCCCAGCGGCTTGGCGAGCACCACCGCCGCCGTCGTCTGAAGGAAGTCCGACTCGGCGCTGCCATCGCCATATCCGGTCATGAACAGCACGACCGGGCGCGACGGACCCAGCTGCGCCACGGCGCGGAAGACCGCCTTCCCGTCGACGTCCGGCATGCGCACGTCGCAGACGACCAGGTCGTAGAGGGTCCGAGCGAGGCACTCCAGGGCGGCCCGGCCGCTGTAGACGGCGTCGGCCGCATGCCCCTCGCCCTCGAGCACGGCCTGCACGAACTCCGCGACCTCCGGCTGATCGTCCACCACCAGGATGTGGGCCATCGGGTCAGCGGGGCGTTCTTGCGGGGAGCCGGCTGGCGAGAGCGATCGGGCCCGACCTCACGCCGCGCGGATGAAGCGATGCTGGACGCTGCGGCCAAAGAAGAACGCGAGCCCGTCGGCGTCGATCCGCCACACCAGCGCGCCGACCCGGATCGCGGCGCCCTCCGGGGGGATGAGCTCCAGCCGCACAGCGGTGCCGGTCCTGAGCCGTACCTTGGTTCTGATCCGGGCGCCCTGGGCGCTGATGTCCACGGCGTGGCAGGGGTATCGACCGGTCCCCGCCTCGATGACCGCCGGCCACAGAATCCGAGTGCGAAGGTGCCGCCGCCGGTTTTGCTGCTCGCCGGTCGCCATGTCCACGTACCTCCTCTGGGATCAGTACGTCGCCGGGGATCAGTGCGTCGGTCCGGATCGGTGCGTTGCCGTGAGCGGGGCCGCCCCGGGACCACCTCGCCGGGCCGGATAGCCCTCTCCGAGCAAGAGGCGAGCCATGCGGATATCGCGTGAACTCTCGACATTGACGCGCTGCGACGGCCTCCGTGTGTCGAAACGCCACCACCGAGAGCGTCCGGGTTCCCGACGTGACAGCCGGGGATGCGCTGGCTCCCGATCGATTACCGGCGCACGATGGCAGGGGAGTCGACATGAGAAACCGATCGAGGAGCGCCGGGACCCTCTACGCCGTTGGCCACTCCACCCGCAGCACCCGGGAGCTCCTGGAGCTGCTCCGCGCCCATGGGGTCGAGCAGGTCGTGGATGTGCGCACGATCCCCCGGTCGCGCCACAATCCCCAGTTCAATGGCCCCGCGCTGGCCCGCTCCCTCCGTGCGGCGGGGCTCCGGTACCGGCATCTGAAGGCGCTGGGCGGCCTGCGGCACGCTCGGCCGGACTCGGTCAATCTCGGGTGGCGCAACGCCTCGTTTCGCGGCTACGCCGACTACATGCAGACCGAGGAGTTCGCGGCGGGGCTGGCCACCCTCGAGCAAATCTCGCGACGGCGGCCCACCGCCATCATGTGCGCGGAGGCCGTCCCGTGGCGATGCCACCGCTCGCTCATCGCGGACGCGCTCACGGTGGCGGGGTGGCGAGTGCTCCACATCCAGAGCCGGCGGACCGCGCGTCCGCACCGGCGGACGCCCTTCCTCCGGGTGCGCGGCGGAGCGCTCCGCTACCCGGCCCTGCCGTCTGCTGCCGACGCCTAGCGGGCTTCCAGCAGGGCGCTCATCTCGGCGCTCGATCCGGGCAACAGCTCCGAGGCGGGCGCGAGATACACGCCGCCGGGGCGGGTGTTGCGGGTGACCGTCGCCCCCGCGCCGACGATGCAGCCGGTCGCCACCGTCACACCCTCCCGGACCGTGGCGTTCGCGCCGATCACGCAGGAGGGCTCGATCGTGCACTCCCCCAGCACCACGCTGTGCGGCCCGAGGAAGCAGTGGTCCTGGATCTCGGTGTGGTGGCCGACGACGGTCCCGGCCTCGATGATCACGTCGTCGCCGAGGCGCGCAAACGGCTTCACGACCACGTTCTCGTACACGAAGCAGTTCTCCCCGACCGCCGCCGCCGGCCACGTCACTGCCCGGGAGCTGACGTAGGTCACGAACCGGTAGCCCAGGGCGCGCGCCTGCTGGAACCTCTCGGCCCGCAGCTGATTGACCCGCTTGAGGCCCAGGGGAATCGCCATCAGATACTCGTCGGGGGGACAATGCCGGGCGATCTCCTCGAACGGAACCACGGGACAGCCGAGGAGCTCGGGCATCTGGATGAAGGCCCGGTCCACGGTGAACGCCGCGACCTCGTACGGCGAATCGTGGGTCAGATAGAAGTGATTCGTCTCCGCGAAGCGTCCGTTGCCGAACAGCACGACCTTTCTCGATCTCACGCTGCTCACTCCCGGGCCCTTGCTCGCTCGGCGCTCCGCAAGAACGTGGCCAGCTTGTGGACGGTTGGGTAGCGAAACAGATCCGCGATGGCGACCGGCCGGTCCGAGAGCGGCCCGATGCGACGGTGCAGCTGCCGATGCAGCTGCCGATGTAGCTGAATGACCAGCAACGAGTGTCCGCCCAGGTCGAAGAAGTCGTCGTGCGGGCCGATCCGGTGGAGGCCGAGCACCTCCTGCCAGATCGATACGAGCTGCTGCTCCAGATCACCGAGATCTCCGCCGGGTCGTTCAGAAGCGGCAGCCTCCGCCCGAGCGACGGGGACCGTCATGGCCCCCGGCGGCGGCAGAGCCTTGCGATCGATCTTCAAGCTGGGTGTCAGCGGGAGCTCGCACATCGCGACGAAGTGGGCGGGCACCATGAACTCGGGCAGCTTCGCGCGGAGATACTCGCGCAGTGCCGCCACCGGGACTCCGGAGCCCGCGGCCGGCGTGACGTAGGCGACCAGGCGCTGGTCTCCCGGAGCGTCTTCCCGGGCGATCACCACGGACCTGTCGACGTCCGGGTGCGCGTCCAGCAGGGCCTCGATCTCGCCGAGCTCGATCCGGTAGCCGCGCAGCTTCACCTGGTCGTCGCCGCGGCCCAGGAACTCGACGTTGCCATCGGGGCGGTAGGCGGCCACGTCGCCGGTCCGGTAGAGCCGCCCGTCGGAGCCGTCGAACGGGTCGCTCACGAATCGCTCGGCGGTCAGATCCGGCCGATTCCAGTAGCCCCGCGCGACCCCCCGCCCGCCGATGTACAGGTCGCCCGGCGTGCCGACCGGTAGCGGCTGCATGCGGCGGTCCAGGACGTAGAGCGTGGTGTTGGCGATCGGCCGTCCGATGGGAATCGTGGCCTCGCTGCCGGTGACGGTGTAGGTGGACGACCACACCGTGGTCTCGGTGGGACCGTACATGTTGATCAGCTTCCCGAGCACGAGCTCGCCCAGCTCCTGGGCCTGGGCGGCGGACAGCGCCTCCCCGCCCACCATCATCGCGGTCAGCCCGCGCAGAGCGAGCCGCGACTCTCGACCGGCAGTCAGGAGGCTGGCCATCGACGGCGTGCACTGCAGATGCGTCACCTTGTGGCGGGCGATCAGGGCCGGGATCGACGCCTGCTCCTCGGTCCGCGCCGGCACGGCGCCGGCCCGCTCCCGCACGCGGTTCAGATGCTCCAGGTGCTCGAGCGCCACCGACGAGGCCACCCCGAAGTCGATCAGGCACGCGAGCTCGTCGATCCCGATGCCCTTCAGCCGCTCGACCATGGAGAGGCAGGTGTCGACCGTCCCGAACAGCCCGCTGGTCTCGAAGTACCGCTCGAAGGCGTGGCCCAGGACGGCCGCCTTCTCCTCCGGCGTGAGCGCCTGCGCCGCGAACATCTCGCGAAGGGTCTGCCCGGTGGCCGAGGCGCGCTCCTTGAACGTCGGGAACGACCACGCGGCCTGCTCGGTCAGGTCCAGCGCGCTGGCCAGGTAGTCGATCATCGGCTGACGCACGGCCTCGCGCACCTGGCCGTCGTCGCTCCCGACGAAGGCGTGCAGCATCAGCGTCACGTAGCCATCGCCCGGATGTCCGTGCTCCCGCCACGCCGTCCGGTAGATGGCGAGCTTCTCGGCCAGCTGCGCCACGCTCTGGCCCAGGAGGTGGGTGAGGACGCGGAAGCCGGCGGCGCCCGCCATGCGGAACGTCTCCGGGTTCCCCGCGACGGTGACCCAGACCGGCAGCTCGGCCTGGACCGGCCGGGGGAGGGTCCGGACGTCGACCTCCTTGGCATCGGGCCCGGGAAACCGCACCGTCTCCCCGCGCCACAGCCGGCGCACGAGGTCGACGTCGCGAAACATGGCGTGCTTGCGATCGGCGTACTGCTCGGGCCGCAGCACGAAGTCGTCGGGCTGCCAGCCGGAGGCGAACGAGATCCCGACGCGGCCGCCGGAGATGTTGTCCACGACCGCCCATTCCTCCGCGATCCGGATCGGGCTGTGCAAGGGCGACACGCAGCTGCCCGCGCGGATGCCGATCGATCTCGTGATGGCGGCCAGGGCGGCGCTGGTGACCGACGGGTTCGGGTAGAGCCCTCCGAAGGCCCCGAAGTGCCGCTCCGGCGTCCACACCGCGGCGAAGCCGTTCCGGTCGGCGAACTTCGCCCCTTCGAGCAGGAGCCGGTACTTGTCGACGGCGTTCTCCCCCTCGTCGCTGGCGAAGTAGAACAGGCTGAACTGGATGCCGCCGGCTCGAGGGCCACGGTCGGGGGCGCGATGGATGACCACCTTGAACCCGCGCCCCGTGGTCCAGAACAGCTCCAGAACGGAAATGTCGAACGAGAGGCTGGTCACCGCCAGCCAGGTCCCCGGTGGGCGGTGGGGAACGCGATCGTCCATGCCGGCGAACAGGTTCGTCACGTTGCGGTGCTCCACCATCACCCCCTTCGGCCGGCCGGTGGACCCCGACGTGTAGATGACGTAGCTCAGGTTCCGGCCCGTGACGCCGGCGTCCAGATCGTCGTCGGCCTCCCGCGCGATGGCCTCCCGGTCCGTGTCGATGCAGACGATCTTCGCGTGATGGGACGGCAGCCGCTCGAGGAGGCTCTGCTGCGTCAGGATGATCGGGCACCGGGCGTCCTCGACCATCAGCGCGAGGCGGTCCACGGGGTAGGCCGGATCGAGCGGCACGTACGCGGCGCCCGCCTTGAGGATCCCGTACAGGCCGGTCAGCAGATCGATGGACCGCTCCAGACACAAGCCCACGAGCACCTCGGGACCGGCGCCCAGGCTCTGCAGGTGGCGGGCCAGCTGGTTCGCCGCGCGGTTGAGCTCGTCGTAGCTACGCTGCTGGTCATCACAGACCACGGCGACCGCGTCCGGGGTGCGCTTCACCTGCTGCTCGAAGAGCGCGTGGACGGTCGCATCGTCCGCATACGCCTTGTGCGTGGCGTTGCAGGTCACCAGCAGGCGCTCGCGCTCGGCGTTCGCCAGGAGGGGGATGCCCGCGAGCGGGGCGTCGAGATCCGCGGTCAGGTGCTGCAGGAACGCGGTGAAAGCGCGCTGGTGCTCGAGGATCCGGGCCCGATCGACGATCGCCTCCCGGTAGCTCCAGTGAGTGGTGCGTCCGTCGCGCGACACCGAGATCGTCAGGTCGTTGTCGTCCTCGGCCCCCTCCGGCTCCTCCCGGCGCACGATCCCGACAGGCAGCCGGATGTCGCGGCCGCGCAGGTCGGGGGTGCGGGCCACCAGCGACCGAGCGTAGGTGCACCGGTCCCGGGCGGTCGCGAGCTCGCCCAGCACGGCACGGAGCGCCGCCTCGGCGCCGCCGTCACCCTCGAGCGCGACGTGCAGCGGGATCTGCGGCGCGAAGAACGGCTCGAGACCCGCCCGCGTCCTCTCCAGCCCCGCGTGACCGAAGCCGATATCGAACACGGTGCGGCCCGCGATCCGCGAGAGATACAGGATCAAGGCGGCGGTCAGGCCGTCCGCGCGATCGTTCGCCGCGGCCGGGACCGGCGGCGTGACGAGCGCGGCCGTCGCACGAGGACGTGCCCCCGGCAGGCTCGCGCGGCGGCACGCGAAGGGAAGCTCCAGGGGCGCCAGGTCCAGGAGCCGCCGGCGCCAGAAGTCCTCGTGCCGGACGATGCTCGGCCCGAGCTCGGCGAGACGCGCGGCGGCGTCCGCCGGGAGCGGCTCGAAGCGGTAGCCGGGGGTAATGCCGGCCGCCGCGGGGACCGCCGCCTCGCCCGCGATCGTGAGCAGCCGCGGAATCAACACCTGCCCGGTCGCGGTGGCGACGCGCAGGGCATCCCCGTCGACGTCGAGCACCGTACCCGGCGGGCTCTCGGAGCCGGCCGGGAGCACCTCCAGCCTCGGCACGAGCAGCGCGCGACCTCCGACGACGACCTTCGGCACCTCCAGGGGGTTCGGGTACGAGCCGAAGTCGAGGGAGCGCACGAGCGCGGCGATCTTCTCGGCGGGCCGCGTCCAGTCGATGCACGCCTGGGCCGGGGGCCGCGTGTGCTTGCCGAAATACGTTCGCTTCGCGGGCTCCTGCGGCCGGCTTCGAATCATCCCTGCGCCCAGATCCTTGATCAGCTCCTCGAAGGACTCGATCCCGGCCGTGAAGCACTTGCGGTTCAGGGTGAAGGCCGTCTCGTCGGGATCGAGCGCGAAGAGGCGCTGCTGGAGGATGCCGCCGGCATCCACGGCCTCTCGCATCTCGTGCCACGTGACGCCGTGGGACGTCTCCTGGTTGAGGATGGCCCACGTGGTGGCGTGGAGACCGGCGTAGCGGGGCAGCGGGCCGTCGTGGAAATTGACCGCGCCCAGGCGAGGCAGCGCGAGGATCCCGGGCGGGACGACGAAGAGGTTGGCGATGCTGAACAGGTAGTCGAACGGGCGCCCATCCATCGCGGCGGGAAGCGCGTCCAGGCGGGAGACGCACCGGATCTCCTGTTCCCGGGCCCATTCCTGGATCGCCTGGCTGGTGGCCACGATGGCCTCGATCGCGTGCCCGTGCCGCAGCAGGATCTGGGCGCAGAGGATCAGCAGGGTGCCTTCGCCGACGAGGAGCGTGTTGAACGTCATGGACCACCGGCCGCTCGACCGCCGGGTTCCACGTCGCTCATCATCACGCCTCACACTGCCTGTCGGCCCGTCACGTCCACCAGCGCGGGAGCGCGCCGCTCCCGGGGATGGCGCAATCAACCTTCTGATAACCTGCTACGGCTCCGGGTCGTAAGCAAGGAGAACCCGGAACGCCTCGCTACCCTCCTCCGGACCGACGTCGGGGGCCGTGATGCACGCCGCCGTGCCCGGCCGACGTCAGGTCGGATTCGGGCCCTGCAGTATCGCCCGTACGGTCTGCTCCAGACGCCGCACGCGACGCGACAGGATCGTGAGGATCCGCCGGATCAGCTCCGGCGTCTCGTCCAGGAGCCGCCAGAAATGCGCGCGGTCCACGACGAGCAGCCGCAGATCGGTCGCGGCCACGATCGTCGCGGACCGGGGCTCCCCGTCCACCAGGCTCATCTCGCCGAAGCACTCCCCGGGCTGGATCTGACTCCCCGACCCGACCGGCGTCCGCACCGTCGCCGTGCCGTCGATGATGATGAAGAACGAATCGCCCGCGTCGCCGATCTGGGTGATGACCGTTCCCGCGGACACGTCGACGATCCGCGAGAGCCCGGCCACCCGGCGCAGCTCATTCTCGTTGAACCCGGTGAAGAGCGGCACGCGCTGCAGATGCCGCAGCTGCGCGTCGCCGGCCGGCTCGGCCGCGCCGGGGAATGCCGGCGGCTCGACCTCGACCGGATCGTGAAAGGGTGGGACTCGATCGACGGATCGTGGGTCCAGCTCCATGATGGCCTCCTGTCGTCCGGGGTGTGCCGGCCGGCTCAGCTCGGCACGAGGGTCACGCGTCCCCGCTGGCGTAGAGCCAGCGCGCGACGAGCGCCTCGGTGTCGCCGCCGAACTCCTCGCGGGAGCCCTGCGAGAGCAGGGTGCCGGTGCGCATGACGTAGACGTGGTCCGCGATCTCGAGCGCCCGCTTGATGTTCTGGTCGACCAGCAGCACCGCCTTGCCCTGCCCGGCCAGGCCGCGGATCAGGTCGTAGATCAGGGCCGCCACGCGCGGCTCGACTCCGGCGGTGGGCTCGTCGATGAGGAAGAGGACGGGGTCGTGCATCAGGCTGCGCGCGATCTCGAGCTGGCGCTGCTGGCCGCCGCTGAGCGTGCCGGCCGGCTGGCCGCGCCGCTCGCCCAGCACCGGGAACCGCTCGCACGCCCGGCGTACGAGGTCCTCGACGCGGCCGCGCTCGCCGCGGTAGCGCCATCCGCCCAGGCGCAGGTTCACCTCGACGGTCAGGTACGGGAAGATGCTCGGGCGCTGCGGGAGATAGACGACGCCGTGCCGTCCCATCTCGTGTGGCCGGGCCGCGCGGAGCGGCCGCCCGTCCAGGCTGATCTCGCCCTCCCGCGCGGGCAGGAAGCCGAAGAGGACCTTGAGGAGGGTCGACTTGCCGGTGCCATTGGGGCCGAGCACGCACCGGACCTGGCCACGCATGGCCTCGACCGAGACGCCGCGGAGGATGTCGATGCCCGGCCGGTAGCCGGCGACCAGGTTCCGGGCGTCGAGGCAGGCGGCGGTGGTCACAGCCGTCGTCATCTCCGCGCCTCGCCTCCCGGCATCGTCGGACCCCCGCCCAGTATCTCAGAGCCCCGCATAGGCCGCGAGCACCCCCTGGTCCGCCCGCACCACGGCCGGGTCGCCGTCGGCGATCTTGCGGCCGCGCGCCATCACCACGAGGCGCCGGGAGATGCGCAGGATCGACTCCATGTCGTGATCGACCACCACGAAGGTCCGGCCGCCCTGATGCAGCTCGCGGATGCGCGTCACCAGCTCGTCGCGCAGCCGCGGGTGCACGCCCGCGAACGGCTCGTCGAGGAACAGCACCGCGGGCTCAAGCATCAGGCAGCGCCCCAGCTCCAGCAGCTTCTGCTGGCCGCCGGAGAGGTTCCGGGCCGGGAGCTGCTCGAGAGCCGCCAGGCTCAGGAACTCCAGGTAGCCGCGCGCGCGGCGCACGACCTCGTCCCAGTGGGAGTGCGGCCGCGCCAGGCCCGGCACCAGCATGTTCTCCAGCACCGTCATGCGGCCGAAGAGCTGGGCGAGCTGGAACGTCCGGGCCACGCCCATCCAGGCGTAGACGTGCGGCGGCCGCCCGTCCACCCGCCGGCCGCGCACCAGCACCTGCCCACCATCGGGGTCCAGATGCCCGGTCAGCACGTTGATCAGCGTGGTCTTGCCGGAGCCGTTCGGGCCGATCAGCCCGACGAGGTCGCCCTCCGCGACCACGAGGTCCACCGCGTCGTTGGCGACGATGCCGCCGAACCGCTTGACGAGGCCCACGCCCCGAACGAGCTCGGCGCGCTCGCTCACGCGGCGGAGTCCTTCGGGAGGTCGCGGGCGGCGGCGATCGGGCGCACCCGCGTCTCCCCCAGCCGGACGAGCTGGAGCCACAGGGGAGTCAGGAGCCCGTTGCGGGCGAAGCGCATGGTGAGCAGCAGCAGGACGCCGAACAGCGGCAGCCGCCACTGGCCGTAGCCGCGCAGGAGCTCGAGCGCCACCTCCACCACCAGGGCCCCGCCCACCGCCGTCGGCAGCCGCTCCATGCCGCCGATCACGGTCATGACGACCAGCTTCGCCATCTCGTCGAGGTCGCCCACGCCCGGGGTCATGATGCCGATGTAGTGCGCGTAGAAGCCACCCGCCAGCCCGGCGAAGCCGCTCGCGATGGCAAACGCCAGGATGCGGAAGCGCGCCACCGCCACCCCCGAGGCCCCGGCCGCCTGCTCGTCCTCACGGATGGCGCGCAGGAAGAGTCCCCAGCGCGATCGCACCAGCAGCCCCATGAGCAGCAGCGAGCCCGCGAGGAGCGCGAAGGCGGCGTGGAAGTAGGGCAGCCGGGTGGCGCTCTGGAACAGGGGAGCGGTGTGCAGGCCCGCCATGCCCGCGGTCACGTCGTCCTCGGACGAGATCACGATGCGGACGATCTCCGAGAACCCGAGCGTGAAGATCGCGAGGTAGGGCCCGCTCATGCGCAGGCACACCCAGCCGATGCCCCCGCCGAGCGCGCAGCACATCAGCACCCCGGCGCCCATGCCCAGGACCACCGGGATGCCGAGCCACTTCACCAGCAGGGCCGAGGTGTAGCCGCCGATCGACGCGAACGCGGTGTGGCTCAGCGAGAACAGGCCCACATAGCCGGCGAGCAGCGACCAGCTCGCGGCGAGAATGCCGTAGTACATCGCGATGATCGCGACGTGCAGCCAGTAGGGGTTGAAGTGTCCGGCCCCGGCGAGCACGAGGGCGGCGGCGGCGAGCAGCAGGTAGACGTGCAGCCCCCGCACGGCCGCGCTACTCCATCCGCAGATGGCGCCGGCCGAAGAGCCCCTGCGGCCGGAAGATGAGGAAGACCATCAGCACGAGGACGCCGAACGCGTTCGTGTAGGCGAAGGCCCGCGTCGGGTCCGGGAAGAAGGCGGTGAAGAGGTTCTCGGACTCTCCGAGCAGGATGCCCGCGATGATGCTGCCGCTGACCGACCCCATGCCGCCCAGGATCACGATGACGTAGGCGTGGATGTTCGGCAGCACGCCCATGTCGGGCGCCAGCGAGAAGATCGGCGCCACCAGGGCGCCCGCGGCGGCGGCCAGCGCGGCGCCGATGCCGAACGCGAACGAGTTGAAGCGCCGCGCGTTGATCCCCACGATGGCCGCCGAGTCCCGCGACTGGCTGACCGCGTCCAGGGCCTGCCCCCAGATCGTCCGCTTCATGAAGTAGAGAAGGGCCGCGATCAGGAGGATGCCGATCCCGGCCGCGACCAGGCGGTCGTTGGTCACGATCAGGTTGCCCCACCGCTGCACGCCCGGGATGAAGGACGGCGGCTTCAGGGGAAACGGGCCGAAGGCGATGACGGCGGAGTTCCGCAGGAAGTACGCGAGGCCGAACGTGACGATCAGCCCGTACTCGTCCTTGCGCTCGGTGGCGTCGCTGTAGAGCGGGGTCAGCATCAGCCGCTCCAGCACGATCGCTCCCACGAAGAGGGCCGCCATCGACACCACCATGGCCCCCAGCGGGGGCACGCCCAGGTACTCGATCACGTAGTAGGCGCAGTAGCCCCCCAGCATGTAGAGGTCGCCGTGGGCGAAGTTGACGATCTTCAGGATGGAGAAGATCAGGGTGACGCCGACCGCGATCAGGGCGTAGATCACCCCGACGACCGCCCCATTGGCCGCCTGGACGAAGAGGTAGTCCCAGCTCATCGCCTGGCCTGGGACTACCTCTTCGGACGGCTCACTGGCCCGGCTTCAGGTACGTGTACTTGACGTCCGCGATGTCCCGCGGCCAGATGATCGGCGCGTCCTCGGCGGCCTGGTTGACCTTGTCGTACTGGACCAGCGCCACCGGCGCGTTCATGAACTGGTGGTAGGCCCAGTCCGGCTGCTTGCTGGTGGAGAAGGTGTACCGCCCGCGCCCGGCCACCATGTCGGTCTTCTCCAGCGCCGCGATGAGGGCCTTGCCGTCGGTGGACTTCGCCCGGCCGATCGCGTCGATCAGCACCAGCATCGCGTCGTAGTTCTCGATCGCCTGCGGTGACGGCGTGTGGCTGAACTTCTTCGTGTAGGCGGCCACGAAGGCCTTGGTCTTGTCGTTCCACGCGTTCTTGGGCAGGCCCACGATCTCGGTCACCACGTACTTGCCCGCCTCGCCCACGTTCTTCCAGAAGGTGGGATCGACCGCCGGCCCGCCCGAGTTCCCGAAGCCGGTCCGGGCGGACGGCGCGAAGCCCAGCGTGTGCGACTGGCTGATCATCGGATAGGCACCCGCCTCGCTGTAGGCGGTCATGAAGAAGTCGAAGGGCGGCTGCTTGGTCTTGAATCGCTCGATCTGCGCGGTGAACTCGGTCGAGTTCGGATCGGCCCCGACGACCTCATACTTGACGCCGTGCTTGTCCAGCACCGGCAGCAGCACGTCGCGCGCGCTCTGCCCGCCGTCGGTCTTCTCGAAGAGGACGGCCACGTTCTTGAACCCCGCCGCCGCGATCCAGTCGCCGTACTTGGTGGCGATCAGCGCCTGGTTGGGCGCCACCCGGAAGACCTCGGGATAGCCCTTGGCGGTGATGCTCAGCGCCCACACGTCCACCGCGATGATCGGGACGCCCGCCTTGTGGGCCACCTCCATCTCGGCGAGGAAGACCGAGCTGTGGAACTCCCCGGTGATCGCGACCACCTTCTCCTGGGAGATCAGCCGCTCCGCCGCCGCGGTGCCCTCCTCCGGCTTGCCGCGCGTGTCGGCGAAGACCACCTGGATCTGCCGGCCGAGCACACCGCCCTTGGCGTTGATCTCGTCGGCCGCGAGCTGGGCGGCCTGCTTCATCAACGTGCCTTCCGCGTAGCCGCCGGGGGGCGACAGGGGGCCGACCCAGCCAACCTTGATGGGATCCGCTTTCTGCGCGCCCACGAACTGCGAGGACACGAGGACGAGCGCTCCGATCAGCACGACGAGTGTGGCCGCGACACGCCAGCGTCCGGTATTCCGCATGAGTGGCCTCCCTTCTCCCAGGGCCGTGAAGCGCGTGAGCGGCGGCGACAGCCGGCGGCGCCGGCTCTCCCGCCGAGACGGCGGTCACTATATCACCTCGGCCCCGGCCAGACAGGGCCGATGGCGTTCCGACTTGGGCCTGTTCGCGCCGCCGCTTTCGCGATACCGTTGCCGGTACCCCCGTAGCCGCGACACGCTCGAGGTCCGCCGCGAGGAGCGGGCTCGACGCCAGGAGGCGCCCATGAAGTTCGGCCTGTTCTACGAGATCTCGGTGCCGCGTCCGTGGACGCGCGAGTCGGAGCGCACCGTCTACGAAAACGCCCTCGAGCAGGTGCGGCTCGCCGATGAGCTCGGCTTCGATCAGGTCTGGGCCGTCGAGCATCACTTCCTGGAGGAGTACTCGCACTGCCCGGCCCCCGAGCTGTTCCTGACCGCCTGCGCCATGATCACCCGGAAGATCCGGGTGGGGCACGGGATCATCGTCTGCGTGCCGGAGTTCAACCACCCGATCAAGATCGCGGAGCGCACCGCGGTGCTCGACATCCTCTCGGGCGGCCGCCTCGAGGTGGGTACCGGGCGCTCCGCCACCTGGACCGAGCTGGGCGGCTTCCGCGCCAATCCCGACACCACCAAGAAGTCGTGGGACGAGTTCGTGCGCTGCCTGCCGAAGATGTGGACGCAGGACAGCTTCAGCTACGAGGGCGAGTTCTGGTCCATGCCGGAGCGGACCATCGTGCCGAAGGTCTACCAGCGGCCGCACCCGCCGCTCTGGGTGGCGGTGACCTCCCCCGGCACCGAGCTCGACGCGGCCGACCGCGGGCTCGGCAGCCTCGGCCTCACCTTCGGCCAGTTCGCGGAGCAGGAGAAGCGCATCGCGGAGTACCGGCGGCGCATCCGGCACTGCGAGCCGGTCGGCGAGTTCGTGAACGACCAGGTCAGCACCGTGAACTTCCTCTACTGCCACGAGGACGATGCCACCGGCCGCGCCACCGGGCGCCGCATGGCCGACACGTTCAACTACCTCGCCTCGCAGCTCATCTCCGCGCGCGAGGCGTTCCCCAGCCGGTCCTATCAATCGCTCGGGCTCCTGCCCCAGCTCCGTCGGCAGGCCACCGGGCCCGACGCGGGCGAGCAGGCCGGCGAGGGCCTCGCGCTGGGCGGACCCCAGCGGGTGCTGAACGCGCTGAAGCGCTGGGAGGCGGTCGGGGTCGACCGCGTCAACTTCCTCCTGAACGCGCAGGAGATCATCCCGCAGGCGGACGTGCTCGCGAGCCTCCGCCTCTTCGCCAGCGAGGTGATGCCCGCCTTCGCCGACAGCAAGCCGGGCAACGGCGTGCCCGGAGCCGGCGCCTGATGCCCACCTTCGGCACTCTCGAGACGGGTCGGGTCGCGGATCGCCTCCCCGCGATGCGCGATCTCGACACGGAGGCGTGGGGGCTCCCCGGCGCGGAGATCTTGCAGCTGGCCTTCGAGGTCCCCCGCGCGACGGCGGCGCTGCTGCCCAGGGCGATGCATCCCGCGATCCCGCCCTACGCCACCATCTGGGTGATCCGCTATCCCGAGAGCCCGGTGGGCCCGTTCACCCTCGCCCAGCTCCGCCTGATGGGGCGAGCGGGCGCGCACCCCCGCGGTCTGGTGCTGGGCGGAGTCGCGAGCACGCCCGAGGCCGCTACCGCGCTGCGCGAGCGCTGGGGCCTGCCGGTGGTGCCGGGTCAGGTCACGCTCACGCGGCGGCACGATCGCATCACCGCCACCGTGACCCGCGACGGCGCGACCGTGCTCGATGCCGGGCTCGTCGACCCCGAGCCGATCTCGGGCACCGACGTGCAGTACATCCACTCGGTGACGCTCGCCCGCGCGCCCCTCGACGGCAAGACCGGTCCGCTGCTCGTCCAGGTGGACTCGCGCTACACGCTCAAGCGCGCGGATCGCGGGCGGCCGCACGTGAGCGTCCTGGTCCCGGCGGCCTGGAACGCGGATCCCCTGCGCCTCCTCGAGCCGATCGCCGCGACCGCGACCTCGAGCGACACCGACCTGCCCCGCATCCGCTTCGTGATGGACGTGGAGGTCCCGGTGGTGCGCGGCACCCGCCGCATCCGCGAGTCCCGCGAGGAGTGATCGCGCCCGCCGAGCCCGCGGCGTCCGGGGGCGGAGGGCCGCGATGAAGCCGCGCCGCAGCGTGCTGTTCATGCCCGGCTCCAACGCGCGGGCGATGGAGAAGGCCCGCACCCTGCCCGCCGACGCGCTCATCCTCGACCTGGAGGACGCGGTCGCGCCCGAGGCGAAGGCGGTCGCGCGCGCCCAGGTGCTCGCGGCGGTGGGGGCGGGCGGCTACGGGCCCCGCGAGGTGATCGTGCGCGTGAACGGCTCGGGCACGCCCTGGGCCGCCGACGATCTCGCCGCGGTGGCGCACGCCCCCGTCGACGCCGTGCTGCTGCCCAAGGTCGAGTCCGCCGAGACCGTCACCGCGGCACTCGCGGCGCTCGGCCCGGCGCCCGCCGTCTGGTGCATGCTGGAGACGCCGCGCGGCATCCTGAACGCCGCGGCCATCGCGGGCGCCAGCCCCCGCGTGGGCGCGCTCGTCATGGGCACGTCGGACCTGACGAAGGACCTCCACGCTCGTCCCGTCCGCGACCGGGTGCCGCTCCTGACCAGCCTGCAGCTCTGCGTGCTGGCCGCCCGCGCCGCCGGCGTCGTCGCCCTCGACGGCGTGCACCTCGACCTGGAGGACGACGCGGGCTTCGCGGCCGCCTGCCGTCAGGCCGCGGACCTGGGCTTCGACGGCAAGACGCTGATCCATCCCCGCCAGGTCGCCGCCGCCAACGAGGCCTTCGCGCCGGCGGCGCGCGAGGTCGACTGGGCCCGCCGGGTGATCGCGGCCCACGCCGAGGCGACCGCGGCCGGCCGCGGCGTGGTGGTCCTGGACGGGCGCCTCGTCGAGAGCCTGCACGTCGACGACGCGCGCCGCGTGCTGGCGCTGGCCGACGCCATCGCGGCGCGCGCCTCGGGCTGAGGCACACGCCGGCCGCCGCCCCGCTCCCCATGGCGCGCCGGCATATTCGGGTTGACATCCGTCTGAGGTTAGGTTTACCTAATGCCGCTCGGGACCATCCCCCCACGAAAGGACATGCCATGCGTCGAGCGCTTCTCGTCCTGACGGCCACCCTGTTCCTCACCTCCACCGCCTGGGCCAGCGCCAAGTGCGACAAGCACCCGAAGGGCGAGTGGCTGCCGCAAGCCGAGGCGAAGGCGAAGATCGAGGCCCAGGGCTACAAGATCTCGAAGTTCAAGGTCGACGGAAACTGCTACGAGATCTACGGCCTCGACAAGGACGGCAACAAGGCGGAGGTCTACTTCGACACCAAGACCCTCGCGGTCGTGAAGGCGGAGATCAAGAAGAAGTAGCAGGGCCCCGCGTGCCGGCTCCGGACGTGCCCGTCTGGGGGCTGTGGATTCGCGCCGTCCACTGGGCGGTCGCCACGATCGTGGTGGTCGACCTGTTCAACGAGGCGGGCGCGAATCCCTGGCATCGCAACCTGGGCTACGCGGCGGCGGGGCTCGTGGTGCTGCGGCTCGGCGTCGGCGCGGTCCTGAGGGGCCACCCCAGCCCGGTCGCGATGGTGCGCGCCGCGATCCGCGCGCCGTCGTACGCCCGCGACGTCGTCGCGGGCCGAAGCCGCCCGTCCGCCGGCCACAATCCGCTCGGGGCGCTGATGAGCTTCATCATCTGGAGCCTCGTGCTCTTTCTCGGTGTCACCGGCTGGATGACGCAGCTCGACCGATTCTGGGGCGAGGAGTGGCTGCACGACCTGCACGCCGCCGGCGCGTACGCCCTCGGCGTCTGCGCCGCCGTGCACATCATCGGCGTCTTTCGGGCGAGCCGCATCTACGGGGCGAACGTCGCGAAGAGCATGATCACGGGCCGCAAGCGTCTCCCGGATCTCGGCGGCGACACTCCCTCGACATCGTCCCGCTGACCGCGGAGCGGCCTACGTCCGCTGCTTGCGGTACGAGTTCTTCACCGCGATCTTGCCGTCCCGGAACGTGAACACGTCGCAGCCCGTGACCTCCACCCGCGTACCGTCCGCCCGCGTCCCGCTGAACGTCCACTCGGACAGCCCGCGATCGCCGATGAAGAAGTGCCGGGCCCCCCGCCACCGGGCGTCCGCGAACGTCTCGAAGACCTCGGCGAAGGCCTTCCCGACTTCCCGGCGGCCCTCGTAACGCCGCCCACACACCTCGGGGCCCCCGCTCGCCTCGAAGACGCAGTCCTCGGTCATGGCCGCCAGGATCGCGGGCACGTCGTGCCGATTGAACGCCTCGGCGAAGGCCTCGAGGAAGTCCACCGTGATCTTCTCCGGTCGCATGTCGTCTCCTCCATCGGGTTGAAAAAAGACAAATCGGGCACCCCGGTGCTCGGGAGTGCCCGATTCGATTGGTGGGCCGTCAAGGACTCGAACCTTGGACCCGCTGATTAAGAGTCAGCTGCTCTACCAACTGAGCTAACGGCCCGCGTCTGCCGCGGGTGATCCACCCCTCACCCTGCCCTCTCCCCCGAGGGGAGAGGGATACGAATGGTGCGCCCAAGAGGATTCGAACCTCTGGCCTTTAGCTCCGGAGGCTAACGCTCTATCCAGCTGAGCTATGGGCGCCCGAACCAGCCCGGATCTGTCGGAACCGCCGTGACCGTCAGGAGTGGGGTGACCGAAGGGAATCGAACCCTCAACCCCTGGAGCCACAGTCCAGTGCTCTAACCAATTGAGCTACGGTCACCGTCCCGGGACGACAGCCAAGTCGTGACTCTACCGTATGTTTCGGGCCCGGTCAACGACCCCTCAGGCGCGCGAATCGAGCGCCGCCTTCATCGCCCGCAGCCCCGCCTCGGCCCCCCGCAGCGGCGTCTTCAAGAGCCGCCGTGCCTTGCCCACGTCGAGCCCGCCGTCGAGCGGCCGGGCCGCCTTCTGCCCGAGCTCCGCCGTCGTGGCCGGCGTGAGGAGCGAGCCGTCCAGCTCGAACACGCGGCAGACCAGGCGCGAGAAGGCCATGCGGTCGAGCGTGTCGGCGCCGGCCAGGTGCCAGATGCCCCGCTCTTCCCGCTCGCAGCACTCCACGGTGGCGGTGGCCACGTCCTCGTTGTGCGACGGGCTCGCGCGCTGGTCCACCGCGGGGCGGAAGCCCTGGCCGCCGCGGCAGGCGCGGATGAGCTGGTAGACGAAGTTCTTCTCCTGGCGCTCGGGGCCGTAGACCACGCTGGTGCGCACCACCAGGGCCCGGTCGAGCGCGCTCAGCACCGCCGCCTCGCCCTCGGCCTTGCTGCGGCCGTAGACGCCGAGCGGCCGCGGCGGGTGCTCCTCCACGAACGGGCCGCCGACGCCGTCGAAGACGTAGTCCGACGAGTAGTACACGAAGCCGGCCCCGGCGCGGGCCGCCGTCTTGGCCGCGGCGAACGGGGCGTGCACGTTGACCGCGAAGGCCTCGTCGGGATGCTCCTCGCAGTAGTCCACGTGGCTGAGCGCGGCGGGGCACAGCACCCAGTCGGGACGCAAATCGCCGAGTAGCCGCACCAGCGAGGCGCCGTCGGCCAGGTCGAGCGGGACCAGGCCCGGATAGGCGTGGTGTGCCCAGGTGCCGACGGCCTGGTGGCCGCGGGCGGCCAGCACGCGCAGCAGCGCCGCGCCCACCTGCCCCGAGGCCCCGATCACGAGCGCGCGCATGCGTTCTAGGCTACCATCCCGCGAGGGAGGAGACCCATCCGATGGCCGATCGTCCGCTGGTGCTGCTGTGGATCCCGGAGCCGGGGCCGTATCGCCAGGCGTTGGAGCGCGCCGGGCTCGACCGTCAGATAGATCTGGCGCACGTGCCGCCGGCCGAGACGCCGGCGCCCGACTTGCTGGCGCGCGCGCAGGCCATGCTGGCCTATCGCTCGGGCCCGGGGGTGCTCCCGCGCATGCCCGCGCTGCGCTGGATCCAGGCGCTGACCGCCGGGGTGGAGGGCTGGCTCGCGCTGCCCGACCTGTCGGCCGGCATCACGCTCACCTGCGCGCGCGGCACCCATCGCGTGCAGATGCCGGAGAACATCCTGGGCGCGCTGTTTCACCTGACCAAGCCCTACGCCGGCATCGCGCTCGACCAGAAGGAGCACCGCTGGCGGCGGCGCGTGTCGGAGACGCTGGCCGGCACCACGCTGGGCATCCTGGGCCTGGGGGTCATCGGCCAGGAGCTGGCGCGCAAGGCGGAGGCACTCGAGATGCGGGTGATCGGCACGCGGAAGAGCCCGGCGCCGCTGCCCCACGTGGCCCAGGTCTACGGGTCCGACGGCACCGACGAGGTGCTGGCCGCCTCCGACTGGGTGTTGCTGCTGCTGCCGGTGACGCCGGAGACGCGCGGCTTCATGAACGTGGCGCGGCTCAAGCGCATGAAGCCCACCGCGCACCTGCTGAACTTCGGCCGGGGCGAGCTGGTGGTCGACGCCGACCTGATCGAGGCGGTGAAGGCGCGCACCATCGCGGGCGCGGTGCTCGACGTCTTCACCACCGAGCCCCTGCCCGCGGAGCACCCGTTCTGGGGGACGGAGAACATCCTGGTGCTGCCGCACATCGGCGGCCTGCACCCGGGACGCGATCACATCGTGGCCCGGCTCTTCGTCGACAACGTCGAGCGCTTCCTCGCGGGCAAGCCTCTCCGCGAGACGGTGGAGCGCGCGCGCGGATACTGAGGCGTGAGCCGGTCGCTCGGGCCCGCGCTGCCGCCCCCGCTGCTGGCGCTGCTCTCGCAGACGGACCTCGACTCGCGCCTCGGGCGGGCCCTGCCCTTCGTCACCCGGGATGCGGACGACACGCCGCACCCTATGCTCTGCTCCTTCCTCGAGTGGCTGGCGGTGGACACGTCCACCCTGCGCCTGGCCATCGCCGCGGGCAGCCGCAGCGCGCGCAACCTGGAGGCGCGCCGGGTGGGGACGCTGTTCCTGGTGGACACCGGCGTGACGGCCTACGTGAAGTGCCGCGCCACCGGCGCGCCGCGGCGCATCGGGGATCTGGCCCGGTTCAGCCTCGAAGTGGAGGACGTGCTGGACGACCGGCCGGCCGAGAGCGAGGGCGACGCGCGGATCACCGGCGGGATCACCTACCGGCCGAAGCCGTCGCTCGATGCGCCGTGGGTGCAGGCGGTGCTGGCGGCGCTCCGGGCCGAAGGCTGACGCGAGGCGCCCGCGGCCCGGCGGCCGACTGTTGACGCTAGGCGGTCCGGCCGGCGCACGGGGCGAGGGCTGACACCAGGCGGTCCGGCCAGCGGCCTCGGCCAGGTGCGCCCCCCGCCTATACCTCGAGCAGGTCGCTCCCCACCACCAGCGGCCCCGCGAAGTGCCGCCGCGCCGCGTGCTCGAGCGCCCGCGGCTCGGACCCCGGCATCAGGTGCGTGACGGCCAGCTTCCTCGCCCGCGCGCTCTCGGCCACGCGCCCCAGATCGTCCGGCTGCGTGTGATACGAGGCCAGGTCGCGGATCTTCTCCTCCAGCGTGGGCCACCCGCAACCGGGCACCCACGAGGTCTTCGCCATCTCGCAGCACTCGTGGATCAGCACGTCCACGCCCTGGCTCCAGCGGATCAGGTTCTCGCACGGGCGCGTGTCGCCGGAGATCACGATGCGCCGGCCGCCGCCCTCGAAGTGGTAGCCGAAGGCGGGGCGCACCGGGTCGTGCTCCACCACGAACGCGCTGACCGTGACGCCGCCCGCCTCCATGAGGCGGCCTTCCTCGATCTCGGTCACCGTCACCGCGGGGGGCTTGCGGTCCATCATGTGGTGACGGCGCACCTCGATGTCCCAGTGCATGTACTCCAGCAGCAGGTCCACCTGCCGCCGGGTGCCGGCCGGGCCCCAGATCTCGAGCGGCGCGTTCTGCCCCACGATCCACCGGGTGATCAGCAGATGGCCGAGATCGATCACGTGGTCGGAGTGGTGATGGGTGATGAAGACGCGCGGCCAGTCGTAGGGACGAACGCCGGCCTGCACGAGCTGGACGCCCACCCCCGAGCCCGCGTCGACCAAAAAGCGCTCTGCGCCGAGCGAGAGCAGCGTGGAGGGGCCGCGCCGCTGCGGGTTGGGCGGCGGCGAGCCGGTGCCGAGCAGCACCGCCTTCACGTCAGCGCCCCGACACGGGCAGGCGGCCCGCGATCTCGAACTGGGGGATGACCGGATCGATGCGCTGGCCGCCCGCGAGGAAGAAGCGCGCCGCCTGCTCCTGCGCCGCGCGGCCGATGGCGTACACCTCGGGGAACGCGAGCCACGTCAGGAACCCGTGCGGGTCCCGGAAGCGCTCGGAGAGCCCGGACGCCATCAGGTCGTGGCGGTACAGCGAGGAGACCGGCTGGAGCAGCCCGGCGTTGAGCAGCGCCACCGTCGTCGGATTGGGCACGGTCTGGTCTCCCACCGCCCACTGGAAGAGCACGGGGCGGGGCGGCACGCCGGGCAGCGGGGCCTGGCGCAGGTACGGGGCGAAGGCGACGGGGTTGGCGGACTGCTGGAGCCACTCCGCGCGGTCGAAATAGGACTGGATGGCGAGCGCGCCCGGCGCCGGCTGGCGCACCGGCCCCTCGCCGGGCAGCGGCAGCGATTCGGTGAACTCGTTCTCTCCGTTCAGCAGCGACGGGGTCCGGCGGATGAGCTGGTTCACGACCAGACCGCGGAAGACGGGCGACTGGCGCCCGATCTCCACGATGGGGCCGCCGGCCACGTTCAGCACGCCGACGCGCACCATCGGATCGACGGCCATCAGCAGCGTCCCGTAGATGCCGCCGAACGACTGGCCGAAGTAGTAGATGCGCTCCCGGTCGAGATCCACGCGCCCGTCGCCGTCCACGTCCACGCCCCGGTGGATGGCGCGGACCAGCTGCATCAGGTCCGCCACCGTCTGCCGCAGCCCGTCGCGGGTGCTGATCAGGGCCAGCCGCGAGGTGGGCCGCGTGGCCACGCCCTCGGTGGAGCCGATGCGCCCGTCCCCGTCGAGGTCCACGCCCCGCCCGCCGGCGGGGAGGGTGATCGGCTCCTGGCCGGTGCGGGTCACGGTCAGCGTGCCGCCGGGGCCTCCGCCGTGGCCCACCGTGTTGATGACGACGGTGGCGAACCCCGCCCGGGCCATCGTGCCCGCCACCGCCGTCGGGGTCACGTGCCGGTCGTCCCCGAAGCCGTGGCCGAAGATCGCCACCGGCCACCCGTCGCGCGGCATCACCCCGGCGGGGAGGAACATGGTCGCGTCCACCTCCTCGGTGCCGGTCATGGCCGGCGTGTCGCCGCGAGTGGGGGTCGCCGGGATGTGGCGCTCCGGCGTGAGGAACGAGCGCGAGGGGAAGCGCCCGAAAGCGATCGTGCGCACGGCGGTGGGCGGCGCCGCGGCGAGCGGTAGCACCACCCGCTCCGCGAGCGGCGCGGTCGGATCCGTCGCAATCTGGCGGTGCACCTCGATCCCGTCGAGCTCGACGCGCGCGTACACCGAGCGCGCGCCGTTCGGGCCCAGCGTGAACCGGATCGTGGCGCCGGAGGTCGACTCGATGCTCGCGCGCATCTGCTCGAGCCCGGCGGTCACGCTCTGGGTGGTGAAGACCGCGACCGCGGCCAGGTCCCTGCGCGCGAGACCCAGCGGCTTCACCTGCTGCAGGACCGTGCCCTGCGCGGAGACACCCTGGGCGGCCTCGCTCACCAGCGCCTTGGCGCCGAGCGGGGTCAGCGGCTGGCCCGCCTCGTCGAGCACGCGGGTGGTCAGCACCAGGGCGTAGCGCCGGGCCTGCAGCAGCGGCCGCTCGGGCCGCGCATGGAGCGTCTCGCTCTCGCCGTCCCAGACCAGCTGCTGGAGCCCGACCGGCGTGGGCATCGGCTCGGACCAGAGCGGCACGATGAACGCGCTGGCCCGCGTGACGCTGTCGAGCGCGATCGGGCCCGAGAAGCGGATGCTGATGCGCGGATTCACGCTCCAGCCGTCCAGCTCGTTGAGCAGCGTCACCTCGTCGCAGCCGGCGGCGTCGGTCGCGCAGTCGGGCGGGGGCAGGGCGATGCGGCGCCCGGTCAGCTGGTTGGGATCGGGGACGGTGAGGCGGTCGGATGGAAGGAGCGACTCGACCTGGGCCGCCTCGGCGGGCCGCGCGCCGGGCGAGACGACGACGGGAAGCGAAAAGGACGCGACGAGCGTCGCGCCCGCCGCCCAGCGCCCGAGCGCCAGGCGGAGCGCCGGGCGGCGGGCCGGAGCGCGCACCGTCCTCAGCGAGGCTGCTGGGGCGAGGGCGGCTGGGGCTGCTGCGGCGACCGCGGAGCGGGCACGAGACGCCGCGTGGGGCGGGGCGCCTGGGCCTGATAGGCGCCCACCGTCACCGCGACCTCCTGCTCCTTGCCCTCCCTCATCAGCGAGATCTTCACGACCTTGCCCACCGGCGTGCTCGAGATGATGCGCTGCAGATCGCGCGGGCCCTCGACCGAGGCGCCGTCGACGGAGACGACCACATCATTCGCCTTGATGCCACCCTGGTCCGCGGGCTGGCCGCTCACCACCTGGCGGATCAGCACGCCCTTGGGCTCCTTCAGGCCGAGCTTGGGCGCGTCCTCGTCGGGCACCTCGGCGATGCTGACGCCGAGCCAGCCCCACTCGACCTTGCCCTTCTCGGCCAGCTGCGGCAGCAGGGCCTTCACCAGGTTCACCGGGATCGCGAAGCCGATCGAGCCGTTGACCGCGGCCATGCTGTTGACGCCCACGACCTCGCCCGCCATGTTCACGAGCGGCCCGCCCGAGTTGCCCGGGTTCACCGCCGCGTCGGTCTGGATGAACTCGAAGCCGGGGGCCGCCACCTGGATGGGCGCGCCCTTGCGGCTCACGATGCCGAAGGACACGGTCTGCTCGAGGCCGAACGGATGCCCCAGGGCCAGCACGAACTCGCCGACCCGGGTGCGGTTGGAGTCGCCCAGCAGGGCCACCGGGAGCCCCTGCCCCTCGATCTTGAGCAGGGCCAGGTCGACGCGCTCGTCCAGGCCCACCAGCTTGCCGTCGAAGCGGCGCCCGTCGGAGAGGCGCACCTGGATGCGGTCGGCGTCGCTCACCACGTGGGCGTTCGTCACCAGGTAGCCGTCCTCACGAACGATGAAGCCGGAGCCGGCGCTGCGCCGCTCCTCCGGCGAGCTCGGCTGCTCCTGGCCCTCACCCGGCTCGGCGGCACGCCGGACCCGCACCTGCACCAGGGCCGGCTTCATGCGCTCGGCAAGATCGTGCATGAAGTCGTTGAGCCGGGCGATGTCGGGCGGCGGGGTGGCTCCCGGGCTGTCCTTCCACAGCGCCTCCGCGGCGTGGGCCGAGCCGGCAGCCAGCGGAGTCAGGACGAGCGACAGCGCGAGGGCGAGGGGGAGAGCCGGACGACGCATCTGCTTGCCTCCTGGGATGTGGAGCCTGGGGGACGGGTCGATTATACCAGGGGGATTCTTTTCGGCTCGAGCGCGCCCGTCAGCGCCGCACCTCACGCAGGACGTGGCCCAGCTCGGGCAGGATCAGCTTCTCGAGCGCGAGGCGGCAGGCGTTCGGCGAGCCCGGCAGCGAGAAGAGCGCGCGGCCCTGCACCACTCCACCCTGCGCGCGCGACATCATCGCCGCCGCGCCGATCTCGGCGTAGGACAGCATGCGGAAGAGCTCGCCGAAGCCGGTGAGGCGCTTGTCGAGCAGCACCTCCACCGCCTCGAACGTGGAGTCGCGCGAGGTGACGCCGGTGCCGCCGGTGAGGATGAAGGCCTCGACCGCGGGATCCGCGCAGCCCTTCCGCACCACCTCGGTGACCTGCGTGGGCTCGTCCCGCACGATCGTGTGGCCGACCACGGTGTGCCCCGCGGCGGCGAGCCGCTCGCGGATGAGCTGGCCGCTGGTGTCGGTCTCCGGCGTCTTCGAGTCGGAGATGGTGAGCACGAAGCAGCCGATCGAGCGCGGCGCGCTCGCCTTGTGCTCCTGGGGGACGCGGTCGGCGCCGCTCACGCGGGCTCCTCCGCCTCCGCGGCCTCGTCCGAGACGTAGATCGCGCCGTCCTCGACGGTGACGGGGTAGCGCGGGACGCTCTCTCCCGGCACCGTCATGCAGGCGCCGGAGCGCATGTCGAACTCCCAGCCGTGGACCGGGCAGATCACGATGTCGCCTTCCACCCAGCCCTCGCAGAGGCTCGCGCCCTGGTGTGGGCAGTCGTTGCCGATGGCGAGCACCTCGTCGCCGCGGCGGAAGAGGGCGATGTCCTGGCCGTTCACGGTGACGAGGGCGCCCTTGCCGGGGGTCAGCTCGGCGGCGGCCATCACCTTCACGCGGGGCATTCGAGAGGCCCCCTCACCCTGCCCTCTCCCCCTTCGGGGGCGAGGGAGGTGCACCACCGCGCCCGCCTCCCTCTCCCCTCCGGGGAGCGGGCCGGGGTGAGGGGCCCGGCCCACCGTAAGCCTGATCGAGAATCTCCACGATATGCAGCACCTCGATCGGCGACCCCTGGGCCGCGAGCCCCTGCGCGATCTGGATGATGCACCCCGGGTTGGCGGTGATCACCGCGTCCGCGCCGGTGGCTCGCACGTGGCCGACCTTGCGCTCCTGCAGCCTCGTAGCCATCTCCGGCTGCGTCAGGTTGTAGGTCCCGGCGGACCCGCAGCACCAGTCCGCCTCCTTCAGGTCGACCACCCGCAGCCCGGGGATCTGGGCCAGCAGCGCGCGCGGCTGGGTGCGGATCTTCTGCCCGTGCACGACGTGACACGGGTCGTGATAGGTCACGGTGCGCGCCACCGGGCGCAGCGGGCCGCGCAGCGGCTCCTCGGCCAGGAGCTCCGAGACGTCGCGCACGCGCGCCGCGAACCGCGCGGCCCGATCGCGCCACGCGGGATCGCCGGCCAGCAGCGTGCCGTAGGCCTTCATGTGCGCACCGCAGCCGGAGGTGTTCACCACCACCTGCTCCACGCCGGCCGCCTCGAACGCGGCGATGGTGCGCCGGGCCAGCTCGAGCGCGGTCGCGTGCTCACCTGCGTGGGCGTGCAGGGCTCCGCAGCAGGCCTGCGCGCGCGGGGCGACGACCTCGAGGCCGTTGCGTGCCAGCACCCGCGCGGTGGCGCGGTTCTGCGCGCCGAAGACCGCCTGCTGGATGCAGCCGGTCAGGAGACCGACCCGGCCGCGCCGGGCGCCGTCGGCGGCGGTCACCTCGGGCAGCGGGGCGCGGTCGGCGCCGGGTGGCAGCGTCGGCAGCAGGGGCTCCCAGTGCCGGAGCGAGCCGGGCAGCAGGCGCAGCACACCGGAGGCGCGCACCAGGCGCTGCAGCCCGCTCGCCTGGTAGAAGCGCAGGCCGCCCGCGGCCAGGCGGAGCAGTCGCGGGCTCGGCAGCAGCAGCGAGAAGTTCACCCAGCGGAAGAGCCGCCGCAGCGGGCCGCCGGGGCGCTGGCGCTCGATCTCGCTGCGCGCGGTCTCGATCAGCTGGCCGTAGGGCACGCCAGACGGGCACACCGTCTCGCAGGCGCGGCAGCCGAGGCAGAGATCGAGGTGCGCGACCGCGGAGTCGGTCAGCCCGATCCGGCCCTCGGCCAGCGACTTGATCAGCACGATTCGGCCGCGCGGGGAGTCCATCTCGGTGCCGAGCTCGGAGAACGTCGGGCAGTAGGCCAGGCAGAGCCCGCAGTGCACGCAGCGGTCGACGCCCTCCACGCTCTGGCCGTGGAGCGCGAGGGGCGCGGCCGGGCGCTCGGCGGTGGTCGGGGCGTGCGCCATCTCAGATGCCTCCCACGAAGCGGCCGGGGTTCAGGATGCCGCGCGGATCGAGCCGCTCCTTGATGCTCCGCATCAGGCGCAGGGTCGGCCCGGGGGCGTCCCACACCGCGACTCGCTCCTTCACCGCGAGAGGGGCCCACGACACCATCGCGTGGCCGCGGGCGGCCGTCACCAGACTGCGCCACTCCTCGAGCGTGGCCGACACCGGCCCCGGATCGGCGCTGCCCGAGAGCACCGCGGTGACGATGCCCACCCCGGCGTGCGCGGTCATCGCCGCGCCCATGCCGTGGCGCCGCGCGGCCGCCGCACCCGCCTCCATCAGCTCGGCGGTCTGCATCGGCAGCAGCGCCCAGCGCATCACCGCCGCCACCGTATCGGCGCCGGGCCGGCCGAGCGCGCCCAGCGCGCGCCACGTCTCCTCGCGCGCGTCGCCGTCGAGCACGCGCTGGTCCACCACGCCCCGGGACTTCAGCAGGCGCTCGAGCTCATCCACCTGCCAGTCGACCTGGGGGGCGATCCCGTCGAGGCCGAGCAGCAGCGCGGCGGCGCCGCCCAGGCCGAGGCGCCGCAGGGCCTCGCCGTCGGCCAGCTCCAGCGCGGACGGGATCAGGTCCGAGCCCAGCACCGCCCGCGCGCCCTGCCCCGCGTCCGCGAGGCGATCGAAGCGCGCGACCACCAGCCGGTCCACGTCGGCGCGCGGCCGCAGCCTGAAGGTGGCCTCGACCACGATGCCGAGGGTGCCGAAGGAGCCGATGTAGAGCTTCGGGAGATCGTAGCCCGCCACGTTCTTGACCACCTTGCCGCCGCCCCGTACCGCGCGGCCGTCGGCGCCGATCACGGTGAGGCCGATCACCAGGTCGCGCGCCGTCCCGTAGAGGTGGCGCCGCGGACCGGACGCATCGCTGGCGAGGATGCCGCCGATGGTGGCGCGATCGCTCGCGGGCGGATCGAGCGAGAGCCACTGGCCCCGCTGGCCGAGCTCGGCCTGCAGCCGATCGAACGTGAGCCCGGCCTCGACGGTGACGGTGAGATCGCCCGGCTCGTGCTCGAGGATGCGGTCGAGGCGCTTCGTGGCCAGCACGAGCCCGATGCGGCTCGGCGGCGCGCCCACCCACATCTTGGTGCCGCCGCCCCAGGGCGTGACCGGCAGCCCCTGCTCGGCGGCCAGCGTCACCGCGGCCGCGACCTCCTCCTGGCTGCCCGGGAACACCACCGCCTCCGGCGTGCGCCCCTCCACGACGTAGGGGGAGCACTCGACGCCGGTCAGCACGTGGGGCGCGCCGACGATGCGGCGCAGCTGGTCGGGCAAGGCACTGGGCACCGCGAGTCTCCGGAGGTCCCGCTAGAACCGCTGGGCGAGCCCCTTCTCTTCGATCGGATGCGGACGGTAGGCCGGACCCACCTCGACGCAGGCCTTGTTGGTCGGAAAGATCTTGCCCGGATTGCAGAGGCCCGCGGGGTTGAACGCGTCCTTCACCCGCTGCATGCAGGCCAGGTCCGCCTCCGAGAAGATGAACGGCATGTAGTCCGCCTTCTCGAGGCCGATGCCGTGCTCGCCCGAGATCGAGCCGCCGACCTCGGCGCACACCTTCAGGATCTCGCCGCCGGCCGCCACCACCCGCGCCTCCTCGCCCGGCTTGCGCGGATCGTAGAGGATGTTGGGGTGCAGGTTGCCGTCGCCGGCGTGGAACACGTTGCCGACGCGCAGGCCGTGGGCGGCCGCGATCGCGTTCACGCGCCCCAGCACGTAGGGCAGCTTGGTGCGCGGGATCACGCCGTCCATCACCATGTAGGCGGGCGACACGCGCCCGTAGGCGCCGAAGGCCGACTTGCGCCCCTTCCAGAGCAGGGCGCGCTCCGCCTCGTCGCGCGCCTCGCGCACGTCGCGGGCGCCGCAGTCGCGGCACGCCTGGACCACGCGCTCGGCCTGCGCGGCCATCCCCGCCGCGAGGCCGTCCAGCTCGATCAGCAGCGCGGCGGCCGCGTCGCGCGGATAGCCGCAGCCGAAGGCGTCCTCGACCGCCTCGATCGTGAGCTGGTCGATCATCTCCATCGCGGCGGGCACGAGGCCGCGCGCGATGATCGCCGAGACCGCCTCGGAGGCCTGGTCGACCTGAGCGAAGACGGCCAGCACGGTCTTCACCGCCTGGGGCTTCTTCAGGATGCGCACCACGATCTTGGTCGCGATGCCGAAGGTGCCCTCGGAGCCCACGAAGAGACCGACCAGGTCGTAGCCCTGCGCGTCGCGCGTCCGGCCCCCGAGCCACACCAGCTCGCCGTCGGGCAGCACCACCTCGAGACCGAGCACGTGGTTGGTGGTCACGCCGTACTTCAGGGTGTGGGGGCCGCCCGAGTTGTTGGCGATGTTGCCCCCGATGGTGCAGGCCTGCTGGCTCGACGGATCCGGCGCGTAGTAGAAGCCCTGCGGCCCCACCGCCCAGGAGAGGTGCAGGTTCACCAGTCCCGGCTCGACGACCGCGATCTGGTTGTCGTAGTCGACCTCGAGCACGCGGTTCATCCGCATGAGCGAGATCACGAGCCCGCCCTCGGTGGGCAGGCAGCCGCCGGAGAGGCCGGTGCCCGCACCGCGGGCCACGAACGGGATGCCCTCGCGGTTGGCCAGCTTGACGAGCGCGGCGACATCCCCGGCCGAGCGCGGGAACACCACGAAGTCGGCCAGCGCCCGGAACAGGGTGAGCCCGTCGGACTCGTAGACCATCAGCTCGTCGGGATCGGAGAGCACGCCGCCCTTGCCGAGCAGGGCTTCCATCTCGCGGCGGAGGGACTTCTTCCGGGCGTCGGTCAGGGGGGGCACGGCGATGATTATAGCATCGGGCCGGGGGCGGCCGGCTCGGCGGGGGCTCGACGCGAGGTGGCTCCCCGAGCAGGACTCGAACCTGCAACCCTCCGGTTAACAGCCGGATGCTCTACCATTGAGCTATCGGGGAATCCAGGAGGGAGCCGACCGGTTCATTTCTACCACACGGCCGGACGCCCGCCAAGCATCGCTACCCCATCTCGCGGCGGCCTTCCATGGCCTTGGAGAGCGTGACCTCGTCGGCGTACTCGAGGTCGCCGCCCACCGGCAGCCCGCGCGCGATGCGGGTGATGCGCATGCCGAGCGGCTTGAGCAGCCGCGCCAGGTAGATCGCGGTGGCCTCGCCCTCCACGCTCGGGTTCGTGGCGAGGATGACCTCCTCCACCTGCTCGTTGTCCAGCCGGTGGAGCAGCTCGCGCACTCTCAGATCTTCGGGCCCGATGCCGTCCAGCGGCGACAGCGCGCCCAGCAGCACGTGGTAGCGGCCGCGGAACCCCCCGGTGCGCTCGACCGCGAGCAGATCGTTGGGCTCCTCCACGACGCAGATCGTCCGCTGCTCGCGCTGCGGATCGGCGCAGATCCGGCAGGGGTCCCTCTCGGTCACGTTGAAGCAGACCGAGCAGTGCACGATCAGCTCCTTGAGCTGGGTGAGCGCCTCGCCCAGCGCGGCCACCTCGGGCGTCGGCCGCTTCAGGAGGAAGAAGGTGAGCCGCTGGGCCGTCTTGGGCCCGATGCCGGGCAGGCGCTGCAGCGCGTCGATCAGGCGCGCTACCGGCTCCGGGTAGTACGCCACTACGTTCCGAATCCTGGGCCGAGGCCGGGGATCTTGAGCCCGGCGGTGATCTTGCCCATCTCGGCCTGCACCATCTCCTTCGACTTGCGGAGCGCCTCGTTGGTGGCGGCGAGCACCAGGTCCTCGAGCATCTGCGCGTCCTCGGGGTTGATGACCTCGCGGTCGATCTTGATCGACACCACCTCCTGCTTGCCGTTGGCCACCACCGTGACCATGCCGCCGCCCGCGGTGGCTTCCGCCGTCTTCTTCGCCGCCTCCGCCTGGAGCTGCTCCATCTGGGCCTGGAGCTTCTGCGCTTCCTTCATGATGTTGCCGAAGCCCTTCACGGTTTCTCTCCTTCCTCCGGGGTCCGGGGCCGCACCGCGACCACCTCGCCCTGAAATGCGCTCAGCGCGGCCTGCACCGCGGGATGGTTGCGAGCTCCGCCGCCCCCGGCCGGAGCCGTGGCGCTGGCGTCGAGCTCGAACCGCCGCGCCCCGGCCACGTGGCGCTGCACGACCTCGTTGATGAGCTCCTTGTTGCTGTTGAGCATCTCGCGATGGAAGGCGCTCGCCTGGAGCGCAAGCGTGAGGACACCGCCCTCCACGCGCAGCGGGGTGGCGTGCTGCAGCACCGAGCCCAGCACCGCGCGGCGCTTCAGCAGATCGGTGATCACGCGCTCCCACGCCGCCTCGAGGCCCGCCTGCACCGGCGGGGCGTCCGACTCCTCGATGTCGGCCGCCGCGGTCTCGATCAGCGGCTCGTCCTCGCTCGGGCGGGCGCCGCGGGCCGACGCCGAAGCGCCCTCCTCGGGGTCGAGGCGCGGCGCGGGCGAGGCGCCGCGGGCGGTAGCGGGCGCGGCCGGCGCCGCGGGCGCCGGACTGGGGGCCGCCGCGCCCGTACGGCCCGCCGCGCCGGTCGAGGGCGGCGCCGGGCTCGCGGCGGCGCGCGACGGCGATCCCGCGGCGGGTCGCGCATCGAGCAGTGTCTCCTGCACCACCACCGGCCGCGCGGCGCCGGCGCCGCCCGCCCCCGCCGGCATCTGCCTGAGACGCGCTTCCGCTTCCTCCACCTTCGCGATCAGGGTCTCGATCGCCTGCGGCTGCGGCCGGCGCGTGGCCCGCACCGCGGCGATCTCGAGCTCCACCCGCGGGTGGGGCGAGCGGCGCATCTCGGTGTCGGCGTCGAGGAACGCGCGCAGCACGTAGACGATCTCGTCGGCGCTGACCGGCTCCGCGGCCGCGCGCAGCTCGCCCGCCTCGGACGGCGTGAGGTCGGCGAAGGGCGCGCCGGGTGCGACCTTCAGCACCAGCAGGCGCCGGGCCATCTCGATCGCCTCCCGGCAGAGCGTGCCCAGGTCCTCGCCCGCGGTGGCGGCGCGGTCGATGGCTTCCAGCGCGGCGGCGCCGTCACGGGCCAGCAGCGCGGTCACGAAGCCGCGCACGTGCACCGGCGAGGAGGAGCCGAGCAGGCGCGCGACGCTGGTCTCGTCGAGCTTGCCCTCGCCGTAGGCGATCGCGGTGTCGAGGAGCGAGAGCGCGTCCCGCAGGCTGCCCTCGGCGGCGCGCACCAGCACCGGCAGCGCGGCCGGCTCGAACGGCACGCCCTCCTCGGTGAGGATGCGGGAGAGCGTCTCGGTCAGCTGCTCGGGCGAGATCGGCCGGAAGTCGAAGCGCTGGCAGCGCGAGAGCACGGTGGCCGGGATCTTCTTGGGATCCGTGGTGGCCAGGATGAAGACCACGTGCGGGGGCGGCTCCTCCAGCGTCTTGAGGAAGGCGTTGAACGCCGCGCCGGAGAGCATGTGGACCTCGTCCACGATGTAGACCTTGAAGCGCCCGCGCGCCGGCGCATACTTCACGTTCTCTCGAAGAGTCCGGATGTCGTCGACGCTGGTGTTGGAGGCCGCGTCGATCTCCATCACGTCGACCGGCGCGCCCGAGACGAAGTCCTGACAGGACGGGCAGGCGCCGCACGCCTCCGGACCGGTGCGCGCGGTGCACGCCAGCGCCTTGGCCAGGAGCCGCGCGGTGGTGGTCTTGCCCACGCCACGGGGTCCGGTGAAGAGATAGGCGTGGGCGACCCGGCCCGAGCTGAGCGCGTTGCGGAGCGTGCGCGTCACCGGGTCTTGCCCGACGACCGCGTCGAACTCCTGCGGCCGCCACTTCCGCGCCAGGACCTGGTACGTCAAAGACCGTGCACCCTCAATCGAACCGACCGTCCCGCGATCGCCGCACGAAACCTGCTCCGGCCAGGTACTCCCACGGCACACGGGAGGAGCGCCTTACCGTTGCTCCCTTCCGGGCCTGGCGGGGTTCGACGCATCCCGTTGCGTGGGGCCCAACCCTCAACGCCGTCCCGTACGGCTCATTCGACACGACCGGCCCTCGAGAGGGAATTCAACCCCGCTGTAGCGGATTGCGGGTTACAGGGCACCGCTACCTCCCCGTCTAGCACGGTCCACTGTGCGTCGGTTGCCGATAAGGGCCCGTTGGCTTCGTTGGCGCCCTCGATCGCACGCTCGACGTACAGGGAGTACGCCTCGCGTGCGCTCTTCGGGCGCCGCCTCGCCACTGGACCCTTCTCGCCAACCGACAAGCTCATCGGATCCTTCCCGGAGAAATGGCGGAGGGGGTGGGATTCGAACCCACGGTACGGTTGCCCGTACACGGCATTTCCAGTGCCGCACCTTCGGCCGCTCGGCCACCCCTCCGCGTCGCTGTCACTCCTGAAGGTGCGATCAAATTGGCGGAGGGGAGAGGATTTGAACCCCCGAGGGACTTGCGCCCCTATCCGATTTCGAGTCGGACGCCTTCAACCGGGCTCGGCCACCCCTCCGCAAATCGTTAACGTCGTCGCCTGTCAAAGAACCCGCGCAGCAACGCCGCGCTCTCGTCGCCCAGCACGCCGCCCACCGCCTCGACCCGGTGGTTGAGCCGCGTGTCGTCGAGCAACCGGTACAACGACTCGACGGCGCCTGCTTTGGGATCACGCGCCCCGTACACGAGGCGCGCGATTCGCGCATTCAGGAGCGCGCCGCAGCACATCGGGCACGGCTCCACGGTGGCGTAGAGCGTGGCCCCGGTCAACCGGTAATTGCCGACCTTGATCGCAGCTTCGCGCAAGGCCAGGACCTCGGCGTGCGCAGTCGGATCGACGCGCGCGATCGGGGCGTTGTGCGCCCGCCCCACGATCTCGTCCGTGAGCACCACGACCGCGCCCACGGGCACTTCGTCGGCCGCCGCCCCCCGGCGCGCCTCGTCGAGCGCGGCCCGCATGAACGTGTCATCGAGCTTGGAAGCCGTAG